>ERZ773156.69-NODE-69-length-145011-cov-11.8664_pt1 | contig 145011 bp, 126 predicted proteins | sample MGYA00511895_ERZ773156 | MGnify/ENA primary metagenome ERZ773156 (study PRJEB29015, sample SAMEA2737850) | human gut metagenome | biome: human gut; feature: human-associated habitat; material: faeces | place: China | collected 2012 ... | reverse complement strand
GGTTATACAGAGAAAATTGAAATCAGTGGATATACCTTTGTAAGAGCTGATGACCTTACAGTAGGAACAGACAATGAACAGAACATTGTAAATGTATATTACAGCAAAGATACTAATGAGGATGATATCCCGGATAAGTATCAGATCACATTCACCTATGTATCAGCAGATGATGATAAAGGAACTGTGACAGGAACAACCAGTGAAGTGGCTACTACTTATGAAATCACCAGAGATAGCGTGACTGGCGAGATCATAGTAGGAAATGGCCCGACAGCACAGCATCCGACCCAGCCATCTACAGTAACAGCAAAAGCTGGTTATAAGTTTGACAAGTGGACAGATGAAGATCAGAAATCTTTCGATGATGATGCAGCACTGAAAGCAGCGTCTTACCTTGAAGATCAGACTTTCACAGCACACTTTACAGCAACAGAGCAGACTTATAGGGTGAAATATCTGGATGAAGATAAAAATGTTGAAATCCGTGATATGTCAGATCCAAGGGATGCACACTTTGGGGATGAGATCAAAGGTTATACAGAGAAAATTGAAATCAGTGGATATACCTTTGTAAGAGCTGATGACCTTACAGTAGGAACAGACAATGAACAGAACATTGTAAATGTATATTACAGCAAAGATACTAATGAGGATGATATCCCGGATAAGTATCAGATCACATTCACCTATGTATCAGCAGATGATGATAAAGGAACTGTGACAGGAACAACAAGTGAGATTGCTACTGTTTATGAAATCTTCAGAGACAGTGAAACTGGTGAGATCACAGAACTTGGCCCACAGACACCTCAGCATCCAACCCAGCCATCTACTGTAACACCAAAAGACGGTTACAGATTTGAAAAATGGCAGCAGGATGATCTGACATTCTTCAATAGTGATGATGAGCTGAGAAATTCTGAATACCTGGAAGATCAAACATTCATTGCACACTTTACTGTAAGAAGAGATCTTCATTATGAGATCCATTACTTCTATGAAGATGCCAATGGCGTTGTAACAGAAGATACAGCAGCAGCGATTGTAAGTGATATCGGTGTATTCGGAGAAAAGATCCTTACGACTACAGTGCCAAAAGAATCTGAATTTAACGGAAAGCATTACGTTCTGGAACGCATTGAAGGAGCGGATAAGCAGGTTGGCTTTAATCCTGACGAAAATATTGTAAATGTATACTACAGTATGGATGAGATCGGTGAACCTGATCCGGATGAGCCAGACAATATCCCGGATAAATACCAGATCACATTCACCTATGTATCAGCAGATGCTAATAAGGGAACTGTGACAGGAACAACCAAAGAAGTGGTTACTACTTATGAAATCACCAGAGATAGCGTGACTGGTGAGATCACAGCAACAAATGGCCCGACAGCACAGCATCCGACCCAGCCATCTACTGTAACACCAAAAGACGGTTACAGATTTGAAAAATGGCAGCAGGATGATCTGACATTCTTCAATAGTGATGATGAGCTGAGAAATTCTGAATACCTGGAAGATCAAACATTCATTGCACACTTTACTGTAAGAAGAGATCTTCATTATGAGATCCATTACTTCTATGAAGATGCCAATGGCGTTGTAACAGAAGATACAGCAGCAGCGATTGTAAGTGATATCGGTGTATTCGGAGAAAAGATCCTTAAGACTACAGTGGCAAAGGAATCTGAATTTAACGGAAAGCATTACGTTCTGGAACGCATTATAGGAGCGGAGAAGAGAATTGGTCTTGATCCTAAGGAAAATATTGTAAATGTATATTACAGTATTGATGTAATAGGTAAAGAAGACCCGGATAAGCCAGACAATATCCCGGATAAATACCAGATTACATTTACTTATGTATCAGCAGATGAAGATAAGGGAACAGTAACAGGAATAACCAGAGAGGTTGCTACTGTTTATGAAATCTTCACTGACAGTGAAACTGGTGAGATCACAGATGTTGGCCGGCCGATACCGCAGCATCCAACCCAGCCATCTACTGTAACACCAAAAGACGGCTACAGATTTGAAAAATGGCAGCAGGATGATCTGACATTCTTCAATAGTGATGATGAGCTGAGAAATTCTGAATACCTGGAAGATCAAACATTCATTGCACACTTTACTGTAAGAAGAGATCTTCATTATGAGATCCATTACTTCTATGAAGATGCCAATGGCGTTGTAACAGAAGATACAGCAGCAGCGATTGTAAGTGATATCGGTGTATTCGGAGAAAAGATCCTTACGACTACAGTGCCAAAAGAATCTGAATTTAACGGAAAGAATTACGTTCTGGAACGCATTGAAGGCGCAGATAAGCAGATCGGTCTTGATCCTAAGGAAAATATGGTAAATGTATATTACAGTATGGACGAGATCGGAGAAATTGATCCAGATGAGCCAGACAACATTCCAGATAAGTATCAGGTTACTTTCCAGTATATTTCTGAAGATCCATCTTATGGAACAGTAAGCGGTAAGGTAAAAGAAGTTGTTACCAGACCTAAGAATGCAGATGGTACCTACAACATGACTGCACCGGTTCATCCGAAGGCAGAAGTAACAGTTGCAGGAATCGGAAATTATAAGTTTAACCGCTGGTCTGATGGAAATACGAACTATAGCGCAGCAAGTGAGATCGCAAAAGCCGGATTTATCGCAGATACCACATTTACCGCATATTTCAGCTACAGTGGCGGAAATAGTGGCGGCGGTTCATCAGGTGGAGGCGGTGGCGGAAGCCACAGATCAACTATCTCTAATACAAGCGGAGGTCCTGGTGTTACTACAACGATCACCCCGGGAGACGTACCAATGGCAGAATTACCAGAGTCACCGGCACCAATCGTCATTGATGATGGTGAGATCCCAATGGCAGCACTTCCAAAGACTGGCCAGACCACTGTAAAAGCAGCACTGACCATGATGTTCTCAGGAATCTTCCTTGCATTAACTGCAATCGGAAGGAAAAAGAAAGAACAGGATGTATAGAAAGAATATCTGAAATAAAGAAAATATTCCCAAACTCATAAACATACCCTGTTAGCGGAAAGCTCCGGTCGGAAACGGCCGGGGCTTTCTGCGTATATAACATACTAAGAAAAAGTGGGAACACAAAGGGAAATAGGCCTGGAGGATAAAATGGGAGGGGCATAAATGTATTGCAATCCACTGTGTCATGTGCTAAAATGAACATGAGCAAGGTATCTGGAATAATTCTAAAATATTATTAATTCAAATCTAAGCTGGTTTCACCAGTATCTGAAAGACTCTTTGCTTAAACCCAAATTAATTTAAGCAGGGAGAACAGTAAAAGGCAGTATCTTCCTGCGACATTACACGAAGGAAGGACAAATACCCTTATGTTCTCCGGTATCTTCCTTGCACTGGCAGCTATGAGCAAGAAGCATAAAGAAGAGGAATCCTAAGTAACAAGGATCATGAGAGTTTCAAGCAACAAAATAAGTCTTAAGTGACTGATAAGAGCCGCACACTGGCAAAAAAAAGCAGTGTGCGGCTTTTTTTTGATTTGCTTTTTTTGCGTTTTTACTATTGACTGCGGGTTTATTTCTTAGTATTATAATTATTAGAAAAGATAAATATACAAAACATATATATTAGTAAATCTAATATATATTATTCAAAAGGAGAATGAAAGATGGCTAAGGTAGGAATTGTAATGGGCAGCGACTCAGATATGCCGGTTATGGCGAAAGCGGCAGAGATCCTGGACAAGTTTGGAATCGATTATGAGATGACAATTATTTCCGCCCACAGAGAACCGGATCTGTTTTTTAAGTGGGCAAAGGCTGCAGAGGAAAAAGGTTTTAAAGTGATCATTGCAGGTGCTGGAAAAGCAGCTCACCTTCCAGGAATGTGTGCAGCTATCTTTCCACTCCCTGTAATCGGTATCCCGATGAAGACTTCTGATCTGGGCGGTGTAGACTCTCTGTATTCCATCGTACAGATGCCAAGCGGTATCCCGGTTGCAACCGTTGCAATTAACGGCGGTGCCAATGCAGGTATCCTTGCAGCAAAGATCCTTGCAACATCTGATGAGGAACTGTTAGGAAAGTTAAAAGCATATTCTGAGAATTTAAAAGAAGACGTAGAGAAAAAGGCTGAGAAGCTGGAAAAGATCGGATATAAGGAATATCTGGCACAGCAGAAATAATACGGAGGATAAGAAGATGATGGATTACAAGAAAGCCGGAGTTGATATTGAGGCAGGTTATAAATCAGTTGAATTAATGAAAGAGCATGTAAAAAAGACCATGCGCGCAGAAGTATTAGGCGGACTTGGCGGTTTCTCCGGCGCCTTTTCTTTAGCAAAGATCAAGGAAATGGAAGAGCCGGTATTATTATCCGGTACAGACGGCTGCGGAACCAAGGTAAAACTGGCTATTATCATGGACAAGCATGATACCATTGGTATTGACGCAGTGGCTATGTGTGTCAATGATATTGCCTGCGCAGGCGGCGAGCCATTATTCTTCCTGGACTATATTGCCTGCGGAAAGAATTATCCGGAAAAGATCGCTGATATCGTTAAGGGCGTGGCAGAAGGCTGTTTACAGTCTGAGGCAGCTCTCATCGGCGGTGAGACAGCAGAGCATCCGGGACTGATGCCGGAAGAGGATTATGACCTGGCTGGTTTTGCAGTAGGTGTCTGCGACAAGAAAGAAATGATCACAGGTGAGAAACTGGAAGCAGGAGATGTGCTGATCGGTATGGCTTCTACCGGCGTACATTCCAATGGCTTCTCTCTGGTACGTAAGGTATTTGAGAAGGAAATGAATAAAGAAGGTTTAAATACCTATTATGACAGCCTTGGAAAGACCTTAGGCGAAGCACTTCTTGCGCCAACCAGAATTTACGTAAAGGCATTAAAGAACATTAAAAAGTCCGGCGTGACCGTAAAGGCATGCAGCCATATTACAGGCGGTGGTTTCTATGAGAATGTTCCGCGTATGTTAAAGGACGGTGTCCGTGCTGTGATCCGCAAGGACAGCTATCCGGTACCTCCGATTTTCAAACTTCTTGCTGAAAAAGGCAAGATCGAAGAGAAAATGATGTATAATACATTTAACATGGGACTTGGCATGGTAGTGGCTGTGGACGAGGCAGATGTGGATAAGACCATGGCAGCTATTAAGGCAGCAGGCGATCAGCCATATGTAGTAGGAACCATTGAAAATGGGGAGAAAGGCGTGACTTTATGTTAAGAGTTGGCGTAATGGTATCCGGCGGCGGAACCAATCTTCAGGCGATCTTAGATGCCATTGACAGTGGAAAGATCACAAATGCAAAGGTGGAAGTAGTCATCAGCAACAATCCAGGGGCTTATGCACTGGAACGTGCCAGAAACCATGGCATCGAAGCTGTTTGCATTTCACCGAAAAGCTTTGAAAACAGAACTGCGTTTAATGAAGCATTTTTAAAGAAAACAGATGAATATAACCTGGATCTGATCGTTCTGGCAGGATTTTTAGTAACCATCCCGGAGGAGATGATCCGCAAATACAGAAATAAGATCATCAACATCCATCCGTCCCTGATCCCGTCCTTCTGCGGCGTAGGCTATTATGGCTTAAAGGTCCATGAGGCAGCTCTGGCAAGAGGTGTAAAGGTTACAGGCGCTACGGTCCACTATGTGGATGAAGGAGTAGACTCCGGTCCGATCCTGCTTCAGAAGGCAGTGGAGGTGCAGCCTGGTGATACTCCTCAGGTACTGCAGAGACGTGTCATGGAACAGGCTGAGTGGATCATTCTTCCAGAGGCGGTAAACAAGATCGCCAATGGCTTGATTTAGGAGGAAAGATATGAAAGTACTGGTTATCGGAGGCGGCGGCAGAGAGCATGCGATCTGCTGGAAGTTATCTAAAAGCCCGAAAGTAGATGAATTATACTGTGCACCGGGAAATGCAGGTATTGCAGAGGTTGCAAAATGCGTGGATATCGGTGTAATGGATTTTGAAAAAATGGCTGATTTCGCAAAGAAAGAAGCCTTTGACCTGATAGTAGTGGGACCGGATGATCCACTGGCAGGTGGTATCGTAGATGTACTGGAAGAAAAGGGACTGCGTGTGTTCGGACCAAGAAAGAATGCAGCCATCTTAGAGGGATCCAAGGCATTTTCCAAGGATCTGATGAAGAAATACGGCATTCCGACAGCAGCTTATGAGACCTTTGATACACCGGAAGCTGCCCTTAAATATCTGGAAACAGCACCGGTACCGATCGTTTTAAAGGCTGACGGTCTGGCTTTAGGAAAAGGCGTTCTCATTTGTAATACAAGGGAAGAGGCAAAAGAAGGCGTTAAGACTCTCATGTTAGATAAGCAGTTTGGACACGCTGGTGACCGCATTGTAGTAGAGCAGTTTATGACTGGCCGTGAGGTTTCTGTATTGTCCTTTGTAGATGGAAAGACCATTAAGATCATGACTTCCGCCCAGGACCACAAGCGTGCAAAGGACGGGGATCAGGGCTTAAATACAGGCGGTATGGGAACATTTTCACCAAGCCCATTCTATACTCCAGAGGTAGATGAATTCTGCAAGAAGCATATCTACCAGGCGACAGTAGATGCCATGAAGGCAGAAGGCCGTGAGTTTAAGGGAATTATCTTCTTTGGTTTAATGCTCACAGCGGATGGACCAAAGGTTCTGGAATACAATGCCCGCTTTGGCGACCCGGAGACACAGGTAGTGCTTCCGAGAATGAAAAATGACATTGTAGATGTATTTGAGGCATGTGTAGACGGCACTTTAGATCAGATCGACCTGCAGTTTGAGGATAATGCGGCTGTGTGCGTAGTGCTGGCTTCTGATGGCTATCCGGAGCATTATGAAAAGGGTAAGAAGATCACAGGTCTTGAGAACTTTAAGGATAAAGATGGCTATTATGTATTCCATGCCGGCAGCAAGTTTGATGCAGAGGGAAATATTCTGACAAACGGTGGCCGTGTCCTGGGAGTGACAGCTACAGGAAAAGACTTAAAAGAGGCCAGAGCCAATGCTTATAAGGCAACGGAATGGGTCAATTTTGAGAACAAATACATGAGACATGATATTGGTCATGCTATTGATGAGGCGTGATTTCCAGGGGTGAATGTGGAAATCAAATCGTTTTAATATACTGCAAAGTGTAGGAACACCGGCTAAAAAATAGCCGGTGTTTTTGTAAATATCTGTTTTATGTGGGTGCATTACAGTTCAGTTAATAAAAATGCCATGTACAAAAAAATGAAGGTATTTAAAAGGTATCTGGATGCTGGACTTTTCCCTGAAAACTATTATAATAAAATCATCCATTAATTATTGGAAAAGATATTAGATCTTAAAGGTGGAGGTACGATAAATGAAGGTGGATGCAGGAAAAATAGTTGAGTTAGTAAGGAAAATGAAACCGCTGTTTGCAGACAGCAGCCGCGTATCCCAGGTAAAAGAAAAAGGAACCTGTGATTATGTGACTCAGGTGGATATCCAGGTGCAGAAGCTGGTAAAAGAGGGCTTGTATTCTATGTATCCACAGGTACAGTTTATGGGAGAAGAGCAGGATAACAGTGCTATTGACAGGAGCGGGGATTTCTGGATCCTGGATCCGGTAGATGGAACTACTAATCTGATCCATGATTTCCGTCACAGTACCCTTTCGCTGGCTTATGCAGAGGCTGGTGAGGTGGTGCTTGGAATTGTGTATCAGCCTTATACAGATGAATTGTTTATTGCCCAAAAAGGAGAAGGGGCATTTTTAAACGGTGATCCCATCCATGTAAGCGGGGCAGAAACATTGTCAGAAAGCCTTGTTACTATTGGAACAAGTCCTTATTATCATGAACTGGCAGACTGGAATTTTAAGGTATTTAAAGAAGTATTTCTGTTCTGTCAGGATATCCGCCGTTTAGGCTCCGCAGCTCTTGACATGGCATATGTAGCCTGTGGGAGAGTGGATGCGTTCTTTGAGGCAATCTTGCAGCCATGGGATTTTTCAGCAGCAAAGCTTCTCATCGAGGAAGCCGGGGGAAAAGTAACGGATTTTGCAGGAAAGGAACTGCCTGTGGGAATGCCGGGGGCTGTTCTGGCTGGTAATGGGAAGATAAATGAAGAATTGCTCAGGATATTAAGTGAGAAGTGAAGAGGGTAATAGAGAAGGAAGGGCAGGTGAACATATGAACTTGAAAATCAGTATCGGAAGTCAGGATTTCGCTTTTTTGCGGGAGCATAACTGCTTTTTGGTGGATAAAACTGATTTTATTAAGAAATGGTGGGAGTCAGGGGATGCAGTTACGCTGATCACCCGTCCGCGCCGGTTTGGAAAAACGTTAAATATGAGTATGTTGAACTGCTTTTTTTCCCGGCAGTATGAACACAGAGGGGATCTGTTTGAAGGACTTAATATCTGGTCTGATCTGAAATACCGGAATATCCAGGGAAGTTATCCTGTTATTTATTTAAGTTTTGCAGATGTAAAACAGGATTGTTATGGAGATACAGTGCAGAAAATCCGACATATTATTGGTGACACTTACCGCCAGCACCGCTATCTTCTGGATGCATTATGTTTTACAGAAGCAGAAAAACATCAGTTTACAAAAGTGATGAATTGCGAGATGGATGATGTGACAGCTCAGGATGCTTTGAAAAATTTATCTTACTATTTGCATCATTACTGGAAAAAGCGCAGTATCTTTCTGCTTGACGAGTATGATACGCCTATGCAGGAGGCGTATGTGCATGGATATTGGAATGAATTTATTAATTTTATCCGCGGCTTATTTAATTCTGCTTTAAAAACGAATCCATATCTGGAACGTGCTGTTATGACGGGAATTACCTGGGTATCTAAGGAATCTGTATTTTCAGATCTGAATAATCTGAAAGTCATAACGATCACTTCAGAAGAGTATGCGGATTGTTTTGGTTTTACGGAAGAGGAGGTATTTGCAGCTCTGGAACAGACTGGGCTGGAGGATAAAAAGACAGATGTAAAAGAATGGTATGATGGCTTTATCTTTGGAAGCCTGCATGATATTTACAATCCATGGTCAATCACCAATTATCTGGATACCAGAAAGCTGCAGCCGTTCTGGGCGTCAACAAGTTCTAACAGTCTGGTAAGCCGTCTGATCCAGACTGCTTCCGGGGAGATTAAGGAAAAGATGGAAGAACTTTTGCAAGGACGACAGATCGTGGTCACATTTGATGAACAGATCGTATTTGATCAGCTTGGAAGGAATGAGAATGCAATCTGGAGTCTGCTTTTAGCCAGTGGGTATTTAAAGGCGGAACAGGTAGAATATCGTGGCCTGATCCGGGAACCATGGTATCATTTGAGTATCACAAATCTGGAAACGGCCAGTATGTTTTCAGGCATGTTTAAGGGCTGGTTTGGCATGACACAGACCAGCTATAATCGATTTGTAAAAGCGTTGTTCCAGGGCGATGTGGATGCTATGAATTACTATATGAATGATGTGTCCGTTGCAACATTCAGCTTTTTTGATACAGGAAAAGAAGGAGGTAAGCATAGCGAGCCAGAACGTTTTTATCATGGTTTTGTTCTGGGACTTCTTGCAGACCAGGCAGAACAGTATGAAATCCGGTCCAACCGGGAAAGCGGGTTTGGACGATATGATGTGATGATGATCCCAAAGAATCAGAAGAATACAGATAGTTTGGCTTTTATTCTGGAGTTTAAAGTGAGAAACCCGGGAAAAGAAAAATCTTTGGAGGAAACTGTACAGACGGCATTAGAGCAAATAGAAACAAAGCAGTATGATGCGGAATTACTTGCAAGAGGAATAGAAAAAGAGCGGATCCGGCATTATGGATTTGCATTTGATGGAAAGCAGGTACTGATCGGATGATGGTCAGTATCTGTTTTTGTATTTTTGGGATGGGTTCTGATATCTGTACAGAGCATGGTTCTTTTTGAGAGTTAAGGTAGAGATCGTTATAGTTCAACTGCAACTTAAGATTTTAAAGAATTTCAATTATGTATTGACTATTGTCATATGTTGTTATATAATGTATTCAGATATTATAAAAGAACAAAATTCAGGAGGATACCAATTATGACAATCAAAGAGATCGTTGCTTCCATCAAGGCAAAACAGCCAGAAATCAAGACCGTATACTTTGTAGGCTGCGGCGCTTCACAGTCTGATCTGTTCCCTGCAAAATATTTCCTGGAGAACAACGCTAAGAAGCTTCGTACAAGTATCTATACTGCAAATAACTTTAATTACTCTACTCCAGCTGGTGTAGATGATACCGCTATCGTTATCACCTGCTCCTTAAGCGGAAATACACCTGAGACTGTAGCAGCTACCAAGCTGGCTGTTGAAAAGGGTGCTCATGTAGTAGCTGTAACTCATAAGGCAGATTCAGCTCTGGCTCAGAATGGTCAGTATCAGATCATCCATGGCTTCTATGAGAGCTATGGTGCAAAGATGGAAAAGCCTGCAAGAGTTCTGGAACTGGCTTGCGAGATCTTAAATGAGTATGAAGGCTATGAGCACTATGATGATATGCAGGATGGTTTAAGCAAGATCTTTGATCTGATCAATGATTCCTGCAAGCTGTTCCGTTCTACTGCTAAGAAGTTCGCTGAGGATCATTACAATGCACCTATCCTGTATGTAATGAGTTCCGGTGCAACCCAGTACACCGCTTATTCCTTCTCTATGTTCTTAATGATGGAAATGCAGTGGCTGCCATCCAGCACCTTCCATACCGGCGAATTCTTCCATGGCCCATTCGAGATGGCTGATGAGAACGCTCACTACCTGTTAATGATGAACGATGGTCCTACCCGTCATCTGGATGCAAGAGCACTGACCTTCTTACAGCGTATGAACGCTAAGTACACTGTAGTTGATGCTAAGGACTTCGGTTTAAGCTCCCATATCAAGAGCACAGTTGTTGAATACTTCAACCCACTGATGATCGGCGGCGTTACCAGACTGTTAGGTGAGGAAATGGCTATCAAGCGTGATCATCCTCTGACAATGAGAAGATATATGTGGAAGCTGGAATACTAATTTCTGGTGTACTCTCTAAAAGAATATGATAAATGTGAAAATGCCTCGGAAGCGGTGCTTCCGGGGCATTTTTGTGGGGAGAAAGTGTGTATTCCCCGCCCTCTGGGCGGGGAAAGAAATGATGCTGTTTTGGTGGATTTTGTGGGAAGAAGCTTACTGGAATGTCCAGAAGCCACAGCAAGACATTTGGGGATAATACATGATTACTTTATTAGACTGCATCCCGGAACCGGTCTGCGGCGCTCGTAGGCAGTTACATGGTCAAATCCGGCCTGGACCAGAAGCTTTGCGGCTTCTTCAAAGTCAGCGGCTACATCGGCGGGCTTATGGGAGTCAGAACCTACAGTGACGATCTCGCCTCCAAGCTCTTTATATCGTTTTAATGTACGAAGTCCCGGCATTGGTTCACCGGCGCCCTGGCGGATGCCGGAGGTGTTGACTTCGATGCCTTTTCCGCGGGAGATCACATTTTTAAGGATCTGGTCAATATAGCTTTCGTATTTTTCATATTCTACCGGGAAGCAGCAGCGTACCAGATGGCGTTTGATCAGATCGATATGGCCCAGACAGTCATATTCGCCGTAGGCAGACAGTTCAATAAGGTGGCGGTAGTAGCTTTCTGTGATCTGGGGAACTGTGACGTCTGTGTAGTCCATCTTACTGACATCTACATTTTCAATCTTATGGACAGAGCCGATGAGATAATCGAAAGGATAGTTCCTGATGATGTTAAATGCCTCTTCACGGGTTAAATGGAGCTGTCCGAACTCCATACCGCTTTTAATGGTCAGGCGGCCTGCAAAACGCTCTCTGCAGCGTTCTAAGCTGTCCCAGTACATCTTCAGGTATTCTTCGTGGAAAAACTTTCTGTGGATGCCATGGGCATAAAATTCATAGTGATCTGTAAGAGCTACTTCTGTAAGGCCTTTGTCTATTGCTGCCTGACACATATCCTCCATAGGGACTCTGGCGTCAGGTGAAACGCTGTGCATGTGATAATCGGCTGTAAGCATATGAATTCCTCCTGATATTATGTATTTTTTAGAATTGCGCGAGTGCGCATCGTTGGCACGAAGTGCCTTTTTGTGTACTAGGGAGTTCCAACGGAATTTCCTAGTACATAAAAAAGACTGCTCATTACGGCCTGTGGACCGAAAGAGCAGTCTTTTTGATATCATAATGAAAATTGAAGAGATCAGCCTTTTACTGCTCCGGATGTAAGTCCGCGTACAAACTGTTTGGACATGCAAAGGAACAGGAGTACCATTGGTAAAGAGGCGATCAGGATACCGGCTAACATTACAACGTAGTCGGATTTTAAGTCACCCTGGAAGGTCATCAGGCCTAACGGGATGGTCATTAATTTTTTATTCTCAAGGAATACGTTTGCAAATAAGAATTCATTCCATACATTGTTTAAGTTTACAATGGCACAGGAAGCCATAACCGGCTTACTGATAGGAAGGATGATCTGTGTGAAGCGCTGGAAGCTGTTGCATCCGTCTACGATTGCTGCTTCCTCTAATTCCTTTGGAATGGAGATGAAGTAAGCTCTCATTAAAAACATGGTAAATGGGATACGGAATGCTATGTACGGAAGGATCAGCGCTGCACGGGTATTGTAAAGCTTTAATGCCTGTAAGATCTTGTACAGAGGTACTAAAGCAACCTGTTCGGAAAGGGCCATACCGCCTAAAATAAGGAAGAATACGAAACCGCTTCCGGGAAGGGAAAAACGGGTCAGTCCATATGCCAGCATGGAGCTTAAAAGCAGGATGCATAGAATGGAAATGGCACTGACGATAATGGAGTTCTTAAAGTAGAAGAGAAGTCCTTTGCCCCATGCAGTTGCGTAGTTGACAAACATCCATTTTTTGGGAAGAGCCAGGGAGTTTAAGAACATTTCCTGGTTTGTCTTTAAGGAGTTTAACACCAGCCAGCACACAGGAAGCAGGATGATAGCTACCATTAACAGAAGAAATACATGGAGCAGTACGGAACAGATCCGGGTTTTTAATACATATTTGTCTTTCATACCAAAACCTCCTTATATCTCTCCGGAACGGCTCACCTTCAGCTGGAAGATAGAGGCGGTTACGGTAATGACAAAAATAAGAACACCAGTTGCAGCAGCCATACCCATATCATCATGTAAGAATGCGTTCTGATACAGGAATAAGCCAAGTACCTGGGAAGCATTTCCAGGACCACCTACTGTGGTGGAGTAAACCTCGGTAAACAGCTTGAATGCACCAATTACAGTGATAATGGAGCAGACGATCAGCTGTTCCTTTGCAAGAGGAAGGATAATGCTTACTGCGCGGCGGATGGGGCCTGCGCCGTCAATAACAGCAGCTTCGATGTAGTCTCTGGACACGTTCTGGAAAGCAACTACCATTAACAGGGTAATGTAGCCGGTGAACTGCCACTGGCTCATTGCAATGATACAGAAGATAGCCAGGTTTTTATCACCTAACCAGGTCTGTTGCATGCTTGCAAGTCCGACGTGCTTTAAAAATGTGTTTAAAAGACCAAGCTGCGGATTGTAGATAAAGTTAAACATCATACCAACGGCAGTCAGGGAAACCAGTGCCGGAAGGAAATAGATGTTTCTGCAAATTGATTTAAAGCGGTCACTGGCAAGTCTGCTCTCTAACAGGAAAGCCAGGAATGTTCCAAATCCAACCTGCACGATCAGGGAGATCACGCAGTAATACACATTGTTCCGGATCATGATAGGGAATGTATCATTTGTAAATAATCTGCGGAAATTGTCAAGACCTACAAACTTCATGGAAGAAGAGTAGGAAGAAAGACGGAAAAAGCTGTATACAAGGTTAACGATAATAGGGATATAAACAAAGCCAAGGACCATTAAAAGGCCGGGGATCACATATAAATACGGTGTGAGTTTTGTTTTCTTTTTCATCCTGACACCATCCTTTTCTTTAAAGATAGGGAGCAGATGCTGCTCCCTATCGTGGATTTCTTATAAAACTTTAACGAGAACTATTCAACCAGTTTCTGAGCTTCAGCAGCTACCTTCTGGATCTTAGCCATTGCGTCAGTTGGGGTTACGTCACCATTTGTGATGTCGGAAATCTGGGTCAGATACTCGTCGCAAACTGTGGAGTACAGAGCGTTATCAAACCAGATGTCCATCTTCTTAGCGTTGGAGATTACATCGTAAGCACTCTTTAAGGACTCATCGGTTAAAGTCTTGTCCAGGCCAAGGGAAGCGTTAAACCAGCCAACCTGCTCTGCCTGCTGTGCACCAACTTCAGCACCAAGGAACCATTTTAAGAACTCTACGCACTCATCTGGGTACTTGGTCTTAGAGGAGATCGCAAATCCTTCAGGAGCGCCGGATACCAGATTTGGATTACCCTTAGCACCTTCGATGGTTGGGAACTTGAACATTCCCCAGTTCAGATCTGGGTTTTCCTGCTTAACGTTGGTGATCTCAACTAACTCTGCAAAGAGGATAGCGTTCTGTCCCTGGGTAAAGCCTAAACGGGCCATATCATGGGTCATACCATTTACACCTGTGTTCATGTAGGATACTAACTGCTGGTATTTTTCAAGAGCTTCTGCATATCCTGGATCGGTAAATTCACCGGTCTTAGGATTGTAGTCTTTTGCTCTGGTCTCATCATCTACTAACTGCTCATTTAATGCGCCGATGTAGTGAGCGGATGGCCACTTGTCCTGGTTTCCTTCTGCGATAGGATCCATGCCGGATGCTTTGATCTTGTCAAGAACCTCGATGAACTGATCCCATGTCTCAGGAACTTCCAGTCCTAACTCATTGAAGATATCTTTGTTGTAGAAAAATTCTTTTGCATCCAGACGGAATGGGATACCATAAACCATGCCATCTTCAGTTGTGTATTCATTCATCTGTGTTTCCATCAGAGAAGCTTTCCAGTCAGGATCTGCTTCCATGTATGGAGTTAAGTCTAATAACAGGCCTTCACGGATAAATCTCTCAGAGAACTCACCGCAGAAACTGAAGAAGATATCTGGGCACTCATCGGAACCAACTACGACTTTGATCTTCTCTTTGTATGGCTGGTTCTGTGCGCTGGTCACTTCAAACTTGATATCTGGATGAAGGGATTCGTACTCAGCAAGTTTGCTTTCAATGAAGCTGTTGCATGGATCATCAGGGAAACGGTGGAACAGTTTGATGACTTTTACATCACCGCTGTTTCCGGAATCAGCAGCTGCTTCTGTTTTGGTTTCTCCACTGCCTGCTGCAGCTGTGGTGCTGTCAGAAGAGGAACTGCCGCCTCCGCATGCGGTAAGGCCCAGTGCCATTACTGCTGCAAGTCCAAGGCTTACGGTCTTTTTCAGTTGTTTTTTCATAATGATCTCCTTTCGGTCCTCAGTTTTCGCTGTCTCTGTTGTATTGATACAACACATAACATCTTAGTACAAAATATACCACATTGTTATATGACTTGCAACTGTTTTTTTAATGTTTTTGTAACTTTTGTTGATAAAGTTTTAACTAACCAGCACTTTTTTGAGAAAAAATGACGGCGTTTCTTTAGAAAATAAAGTTATTTCATAAAAAACGCCGTTGTTTTTAAAATTCCTCTTTATAGTTGTATTGTCGCCTCTGAAGAATATTAGGTACAGTAATTTATACTATGAACCTACGTAACAATCGTAAGACGGTATCTTTGGGGGTTGGTAAGCAGCTTGCTGTAATGCAGCACCTCATCATCCTGGTCAAAGACCTCATCCTTTTGCAGCAGGAGAGCATGTTTTTCCGGAACTCCCAGACGCTGGGCTTCTTCCGGTGTAGCATAGCAGATCTCTACTGTTTTAACAGAATGGGTTGGGATCAGTCCGTGGTTATGGAAAAATTCATAGGTAGAGCCTAACAGGTTTTCCTTTAAAAGAAATTCCATACGCTTGGGATAATAACTGTCTTCGATCATGACCGGAATATCATCATTTTTGCGCAGGCGCACGATCCTCAGTACTTTTTCGTTTTCGTCTACTTTCAGACGTTTGGCAATGGAGCCGTCCGGTATCATCCATTCAACGGTGATCAGTTCCGCAGATGGCACATGCCCGTCCATTTTACTCATTTCCGTAAAGCTTATGATCTGGTTGTCTACAACACGGTGCAGTTTCTTTTCTGCCACAAAGGTTCCAATGCCCTGCTTGCGTACTACGAAACCGTCATCTGCCAGCAGTTCAATGGCCTTGCGCACAGTAATGCGGCTTACTTCAAAATGCTGGCTGAATTCTGCCTCTGTCATCAGCTTGTCCCCGGCTTTTAATTTGCCGTCTGTGATCTGCTGTTTGATCTTTTCGGACAGCTGCTGGTAAAGAGGCACCATAGAATTTTTTATCATGAATATTTATTTCACTCCTAATACATTACATTTATACTGTTTTGCTTAAATACGGCACGGCTATAAAAGCGGGTGCGTGAAAAATTCCAAAACTGGGAGAATGTTAATCGATAATAGCAGTTCCGTAGCCGAAAGCCCCTTCTAAGCTGCAGACCTTTGCTGCAAACTTTGCCCCACAGTCCATGGCATGCTTCAGCTGGGCGATCATATGGTCATGGTCACCGGCAAAAAGAGCCCCATTTTCCTGAAGCAGGGTAGTAAGCAGAGTGGAGAAATAGGAGTCTCCGGCGCCCATGGTATCTAATACGGTTTCTGCTTTATAAGCAGGTGCATAGACGATCTCACCGTCATAAAGTGCATAGGAGCCGTCTTCGCCTACAGTACCGACTACTAAGGTTACTCCGTAGGAAGCCGCTTTTTTCATTTCACGTTCTCTTTCCTCTGCAGTTAAATGTGCGCAGGAAAGAAGGGCTACTTTGATATGAGGACACACCTGTTCAAGCAGGGCATCGTCCCATACAGTAGAAAAATCAAAGGCAATAGGTACACCTGTTTCTTCTAATAAAGACAGGTCATCATAGATGTAGCTGTTTGTATTGGAGTAGATCACCTGGAAGGACTTGATATAGTCCAGATCTTCTTTTGTAAAGTCAAATGGATGTTCTTTGGCAACACCGCCGCGGTTGGAGCCTAAGAATACACGATCCCCGTCCTTTAAGGTAACGCGGGCTGCACCGTTTTCACCGTGGAAATGTCTGGAATGGCTGAAGTCTACGCCTAACTGGGTTAAGATTTTGCAGTTGTATTCAGCAACGCCGTCATCACCAAATTTACCAAGATATGCTGGCTTTCCGCCGTTCATAATGGAATAGACACATGTGTTTACACACTGTCCTCCTGGATACATTTTTCCTCTGGATAAGTATTTATCCACTACATTATCACCAATGGCAATGATTTTTGCTTCACTCATATTAAAAACCTCCGGTTTTTTGCTCATATTTCCTGACGGATGTCCGTAGGACAACAACAATCTGTTAGATACAATATATAACAATATATAACATCTTGTCAATGAGTTTGTATATTACCGGAGGTTTTTCTTGCAAGCTTACGTCGGATTTACGATTTTTTGACCCTGGTATCATTACATATAAGGTTCAAACATTTTGAAGTTTCGGCAGTCAGCCTCAAATGGCTTCTGATAATAGTCGGAAGCAGTGATCTCCTGGCTTAAAAGTCCGGTGTAGCCGTTTTTATTTACAGTTTCAAGCCAGTTTTTCAGGTTGTGATTTCCGTCACCCCAGATCAGATGTCCGTAGGGAGTTCCGTCTATGAAGTGCATGTGTACAATGTTCTCGGCTCCTAAGGTATCAAACCACTGCTGTAAAGTCTCGCCTGCCACGCCCATTGGACAGGTGTCGATCATGGCTTTAAAATTAGGATGGTTTATTTCCGTAAGCATCCGCTTTACATCATCAACAGTGGTTGCCAGATTGGTCTCATCCGGGCGAAGGGATTCCATAGCAAGGGTAATGCCCTTTGTGCCGGCATAATCAGCCAGCCGTGCCAACATGTCGCGGCCCCGTTTCCAGCCTTCTTCCCGGTCTTCGTTTAAATATCCCCGTCCGGAGTGTACAGCCATGACCTTACAGCCAAGTTCTTCACCGGCATCCAGGCCTTTTTTGAAATATTCAAAACTTTTGGCATACAGATCCGGGTCTCCGGCTGCAAACTGATAGGGGACAGAACAGTTTTCCGGGGTGATGACCTGGATGGTAAGACCACGTTCTCTTGCCATTTTGCTTACTTTTTTACAGTCATCATATTCCAGATTGCTTAAGAAAAAATGAGGAGAACCAGCCCATAATTCGATGGTCTTAAAACCGGCCCGCATCTGGGATTCCAGAAAATATTCCAGAGAATAGAATTTATAATGGATGTTCATGCCGGATACCTGGTCAGGTCGTATTAGTTTCATTTTGTATACACTCCTTTAACTGTAAATTTTTTAAATTGAGTATAACACAGGAAAGCCGGGGCGTACAGATAGGAAAAAATTAAGGTATGTTTCTTTTTGTAACATGCCATATGCCGTATATGATCAGAACCGAACCAATAAAGGAGGACAGACCAAAGGGTTCTTTAAGAAACAGTACTCCTGCAAACATGGACCACATGGTCTGCAGGTTGGAGAAAGCAGCAAGCCTGCCGACGGACATTTTTCCAGCTGCATAATTTACCAGGATATTGCAGGTAACAGAGCAGAAGATACTAAGGATCAGTACCGGGATGATAAAGCCGGGGATGGTGGCGTAGTGAAGCAGTTTCATGGCATTACCGCCCAGTTGGTGGACTGCATTGGTGGTGAAAAAGAGACAGGAGCTGCAAATAGTGAAATAAGTGCGTTCAAATGCAGAAAAATTTACAGCTGCTTTCCTGTTGATCACACGCTGGGTTGCAGATAAAAAGCAGGCAGAAAGAACAAAAAGGATGCCCACCGGCTGGATTGCGCCTGAGGAGCTGCCGGCCAATATGATGATGACTACACCGGCTACCGGGAGAAAGCTGAAAAGGATCTGGCGCAGAGTTGGAAATTCTTTTAAGAAGAGAGCAGAAAGTCCCATTGCCAGGATCGGGATCAGGGATAATACTACACCTGTGAACATGCTGTTGGTAAGGGCGATGCCATAGCTTTCGCAGTAAAAATAGGCTACATCATTCAATGCCAGAAGGAGTACAGGAAGGATGTTTTTGCCTTTTAGCGAGATGCGTTCTATTTTAAAAAGAAGGATTAAATTCATTAGTAAAAATGCGATGATAAAGCGCATAGACAGCAGAATACTGGTGGGGGCATAGTTTAAAGCTGTCTTGGACAGAAGAAGACTGAAGCCCCAGAGAGTGTTGCCGGTAATGGCAGCAATATCAGGGATGTTTTCTTTCAGACGGGATGTTGGAATGGAAATAGTATCAGCGGGTGTAAACATGGAAACCTCCAAAAGTTTTTGATGTCCTATCAGGGTCTTACATTTGGTTAACGTATTTTTAATACAAGCTGAGTGTATCATTGCAGGTATATCTTGTAAAATACAGAAAAATCATATATTATATTGAATGGATTGAATATATTTGACTGGTACAGTTACTTTGAAAACGATGTACTAGTACACCGTTTCGAAAATGATGTACTGGTATTGGATGAAACATCAGGTCTGTTTTATTGATAGAAAATCGTTAAAAGAGAAATGGGGAAAGAAAGGATATGGATCAGGAGATACTGGCATTTTTAGAGATCTGCCGGTGTAAGAGCATTTCAAAAGCAGCGGAAAAATTATTCATCAGTCAGTCATCCTTAAGCACCAAAATCCGTATTTTGGAGCGGAAATTAGGTTATTCTCTTTTTATAAGGGGAAAGGGAAGCCGCAGTGTAATGCTCACAGATAAGGGAGAAAAATTTCTGGGACTGGCAGTGAAATATCAGGAGATACTGGAAAAAATGTTGGCTTTAGGTCGGGATGGAGGAAGCGAGAAGCTTCGGATATCTTCGATGAACAGTTTAGGAACTCATCTGCTGACACCTGTGTATGAGAGGTTCATGGCGGAAAATCCGGATATTATACTGGAGATAAAGGATGCGGATCAGGCTCATCTGGGAGTGGAAGAAGGGATAACAGACCTTGCTTTTACAGTGGTAAAAGTTGAGTCTGCTACTGTGCAGGTGCGTCCTGTTTTTGCGGAGCCTATGGTATTTTTGTGTGCAGAGGATAGCCGGTATATGAACAGCTGGAATGAGAGAAACGCAGAGAAAGTGGAAAAGGATCAGTTGGATCTGGACCATGAAGTATATGTGGATTGGTCGTATGAATTTGTCCACTGGCATAATCAGTTGTTTCAGGGGCGGCAGCCGAAGCTGGCATTATCTATTATGAACCAGCTTCAGTTTTTTCTGCGTAAAAGGGATAGCTGGGCTTTTGTTCCGGCCAGTGTGGCTGTGGGGCTTCTGGCAGAAGGCGGGATAAAGAAGTTGCCGGTGGATTTTAAAGTGCCGCCAAGGGTGGTCAATTATATGTGCATGGAAAAGGCAGCGGGAAGCAGAAAAATCCAGCGTTTTTTACAGTGCCTGCGCCAGGTGCTTTTAGAAATGGAACAGGTGGAGTTTGAGATTTACATATAGAAGAATATATTAAAGAATATATTAAAGATATTCGTGATCCGCTTATTTTTCTTTGAAAATTGGTGTGGTGGATATAAAACAGGAGGATGTAAAGCGCATGATAAACAGAGAAGACATGCTGGAGCTGACCAGGCGTATGACACCGGCCAGAGCTTCCGTAGGCCGGATCGCAGGGGCCTATTTTGATGAAGAAGGCTATGTGGATGGCACATTTAATACGAATTTTCTGAAGCTGTCAGCCAGTGAGCGCACAAGAAATTTAAATATGGCGAAAACGGTGCTGATCTCTAAGACAAATGAGCAGTTGAAGGAATACAGAATTACAAAAGAGATGGGAAAGCCGGGAAGTGTATGGCAGCTGCTTGATGGCGTAAAAGAGTCGGAAATGAAAAATGATGCCTATATGGACCTGTTCTATGAAGTACTGGGAGAGAAATATCATCCGGGATACCCGTTTTCCTGTTTTATGTACTACGGTCAGTATGATGTGCCGGTAAAGGGAACGGATAAGGAGTGGATGGAAGGCTCTGAGGAGGTTTATTCATATCTGTTGTGCGTTATCAGTCCGTTGACAGGTGAATATGAGCCTGGGGCACCGGAGTTTGGATTTTTGTATCCGGCTTTTAAGGACCGGAGTACAGGCTGGGAGTTTGTAAATGTGTATGAGAAGCTGCCGGAACGGGCGCACCGGGAATGGATGGAATGGTTATTTCGGTAAGAGTTGATGCTGGATAATAAGAGATGAATTTTATGTTAAAAGGAGAAGAGTAAAATGACTACGGTTACAACAAAGAAAAAACTGGCTGTTTTAGGAAATGGTTTTCTGGCGGGGATCATTGTAGAGGCTTATAATAAGGGACTTTTAGAGGAATATGAGCTGACCGGTATATTGGGACGGACAAAGGAAAAGACAGAAGCACTGGCAGAAAAAGGCGGCTGCCGTCCATGCAGCACTTTAGAAGAACTGCTGGAAGACAAGCCGGATTATGTGGCAGAGGCAGCTTCTGTTAAGGCTGTCCAGGATTATGGTATGAAAATATTGTCCGGCGGGGCAGATATGATTTTGTTATCTATTGGTGCGCTGGCAGATGAAACATTTTACAGAAAGATCAGTGAATGTGCAAAAGAAAATGGAAGAAAGATCCACATTGCTTCCGGTGCCATCGGCGGTTTTGATGTACTGCGGACTATTTCTCTTATGGGACAGGCACAGACTTCTTTCCGTACCAAAAAAGGACCGAAATCCCTTTCAGGAATACCGTTGTTTGAAGAAAGCCTTATGACGGACAGAGAAGAAAAGCAGGTATTTCATGGAAGCGCAAAGGAAGCTATTTCTATTTTGCCTACAAAGGTAAATGTAGCTATTGCGGCTTCTTTGGCATCTTCTGGTCCGGAAAATGTGGATATGAGTATTTTCAGTGTCCCGGAAATGGTAGGAGATGACCACAAGATCACAGCCCAGATACCGGGAGTAAAGGCAGAGCTGGATATTTATTCCAGTACCAGTGCCATTGCAGGATGGAGCGTTGTGGCAGTGCTGAGAAATCTGGTTTCACCGATCGTATTTTAGCGAAATAATACACAGCAAAATAATTTGTTCAGAATAATGTTATCAAAAAGGGCAGCCGATGTAGATCAGCTGCCCTTAAAAAAACTTATTTTAAACCATTTTGATTAGAACTTACCAGCCTTTGCAGCTTCCTCGATGGAAACAGCAACTGCAACAGTAGCACCTACCATAGGGTTGTTACCCATACCGATCAGACCCATCATTTCTACGTGAGCAGGAACGGAAGAGGAACCAGCGAACTGTGCGTCAGAGTGCATACGTCCCATGGTATCGGTCATACCGTAGGAAGCAGGACCTGCAGCCATGTTGTCTGGGTGAAGAGTACGTCCTGTACCGCCGCCGGAAGCTACGGAGAAGTACTTCTTGCCTTTTTCGATGCATTCCTTCTTGTAGGTACCAGCTACAGGATGCTGGAATCTGGTTGGGTTGGTGGAGTTACCGGTGATGGAAACGTCAACGCCTTCCTTCCACATGATAGCAACGCCTTCTGTTACGTCGTTAGCGCCGTAGCAGTTAACCTTTGCTCTTAAGCCGTCAGAGTAGGACTTTCTCCACAGTTCTTTTACTTCGCCTGTGTAGTAATCCATCTCAGTTTCAACATATGTAAATCCGTTGATACGGGAGATGATCTGAGCAGCGTCTTTTCCTAAACCGTTTAAGATAACGCGCAGAGGTTTCTGACGAACTTTGTTAGCCTTCTCAGCGATACCGATCGCACCTTCAGCAGCTGCGAAAGACTCATGTCCTGCTAAGAAGCAGAAGCAGTCAGTATCTTCTTCCAGAAGCATCTTGCCCAGATTACCATGTCCTAAACCAACCTTACGCTGGTCAGCAACAGAACCTGGAATACAGAATGCCTGAAGACCTTCGCCGATTGCTGCAGCAGCGTCAGCAGCTCTCTTGCAGCCCTTCTTGATAGCGATAGCAGCACCTACAGTGTAAGCCCAGCAAGCGTTCTCGAAGCAAATAGGCTGGATCTTCTTAACCTGAGCATAAACGTCCAGGCCTGCATCTTTTGTGATCTTCTCAGCTTCTTCGATAGAAGCAATGCCATAGCTGTTTAATACAGAATTGATCTTATCAATTCTTCTCTCATATGATTCAAATAATGCCATCTTCTTAATCCTCCTAATTGGTCCTCATCATTCTTTACGTGGGTCAACGATCTTAACAGCGTCAGCAACACGGCCGTACTGTCCTTTAGCCTTTTCCCATGCAGTAGTAGGATCATCACCCTTCTTGATGAAATCGGTCATCTTGCCAAGGTTTACGAACTGGTATCCGATGATCTGATCATCAGCGTCTAATGCAATACCGGTTACATAGCCTTCTGCCATTTCCAGATAACGTGGACCTTTCTTAAGAGTTCCGTACATAGTACCAACCTGAGAACGCAGTCCCTTTCCAAGGTCTTCCAGACCAGCACCTACAGGAAGTCCGTCTTCAGAGAATGCACTCTGAGTTCTTCCGTAAACGATCTGTAAGAACAGCTCTCTCATAGCGGTATTGATCGCATCACATACAAGGTCAGTATTTAATGCTTCCAGAACAGTTAAACCTGGAAGGATCTCAGCTGCCATAGCTGCGGAGTGAGTCATACCTGAACATCCGATGGTCTCTACCAGAGCCTCCTGGATGATACCTTCTTTTACGTTCAGGGTCAGCTTACAGGCACCCTGCTGTGGAGCACACCAGCCTACACCGTGTGTCAGACCGGAAATGTCTTTGATCTCCTTTGATTTTACCCATTTTGCTTCTTCTGGGATTGGAGCAGCGCCATGATGAACGCCCTGTGCAACTTTGCACATTTCTTCTACTTCCTGTGAATAAATCATGTGTTAAAACTCCTTTCAAAGATACTTGTATGATTGGTTGTGTCTGTAGGAACAGACATGTCCGTTTGTTTAAACCGGATGCCTTTGTTAAAATTATCACGGCACACCTATGTTCATTTTCTCACATAATATGACATTTTACAAGCAAAATTTTCTCATGTGAGAAACAAGTTTTTCATGTAAATGTACTAAAAAAAATACAGGATAACAGGAAAATGGGTATAAAAAAGACTGCTATAAAGTGAAAAATTCATTTTACAGCAGTTCTTTATCTCCAGCCGGAGCGTGTTCCCGGGATAATCAGTGTGAGACCGGACACCTCCGATACGGGCGAAACCGCACTCCTCCCAGAACTGGCGACTTCCTTATTATAAAACTCTAAATAAAAAAATACAAGGGTGGAATAACCTGGGAAAGGGAACGTAAGAGAAGTAGAAGTAGTGGAAATAAGATCGTGGAAAATGAAGAAATGTGTAAAAATGTCTGTAAAAAGGGGGGATGGCCCGGAGTACTCTGCGTAGCAGGTACTTCCGGGCCCGCGTCATCTCTGACTGGTTTAAAATATACCATGACCCGGTTTAAAATGCAATGGAAGTCATAGAAACGTAATGAATTGTAATATTTCTTACAAAAAACGATAGAAAGAGTTATAAAAGATAGATGAAAAATATTTGAAAAATCTGAGGTTTTGTTATATACTACATATTACGATAGCGGCAGTATGTCTTTAGCGATGTATCCGCTAAATATACAAATAAGGATGGTTTTACTATGGCATTATTAGAAACATGGAGAAATCTGGCATATGGTGACGGCCTGGATGATAAAAAAAGAGAAGAGCTGTGGTCCGGATATTTCCAGATCGAGAAGGGAATTTATGAGCAGATCCTTTCCCAGCCTGAGCAGGTAATCACAGGTACTGTAAAGGAACTGGCTGAGAAGTATAACACTGAGATCCTGATCATGACCGGATTTTTAGATGGTATCAATGAAAGCTTAAAGGGATATGAGAACCCAATCGATACTATGGAAGAAGATACCGAAGTTAAGATCGAGATCGATCCTGAGAAGCTGTACTACAACATGGTAGAAGCTAAGGCTACCTGGCTGTATGAACTTCCACAGTGGGATGCGATCCTGACTCCAGAAAAGCGTAAAGAACTGTACAAGAGCCAGAAGGCTTCCGGTACTGTTCGCAAGGCAAAGAAGATCTTCCCAAATGATCCGTGTCCATGTGGAAGCGGCAAGAAGTACAAAAAATGCTGCGGTAAGAACGCTTAAGCAATCTGAAATGTGCGCCTGTCCGGACTCTTCCGGGCAGGTATTTTAATGTTACAGTCCAGATCCTGCTGGTTCGGAGAAAATGTAATATTTTAATGGGAGAAGAAAATGGAAGCATATACAAGCTTTGCGCAGGTCTATGATCTGTTTCAGGATAATATTCCTTATGGAGAATGGGCAGATTATTTAAAAAGCCTGTTAAATGAATATGGAGTAAAAGACGGACTGGTTCTGGATCTGGGCTGCGGCACTGGAAGCATCACTGAGCTTTTAGCAAAGGCCGGATATGACATGATCGGCGTGGACAATTCCGAGGACATGCTGGAGATCGCCATGGATAAGCGGAGCAGATCGGGACTGGATATCCTGTATCTTTTACAGGATATGCGGGAATTTGAGCTTTACGGTACAGTAAAAGCGGCAGTGAGTATCTGCGATTCCATGAACTATATCCTGGAAAAAGAGGACCTGGTACAGGTATTTAAACTGGTAAATAATTATCTGGATCCGTCAGGTATCTTTATTTTTGACATGAATACAGAATATAAGTACACCCATCTTTTAGCAGATGGTACTTTTGCGGAAAACAGAGAAGAAAGCAGCTTTATCTGGGAGAATTTCTATGATGAAGAGGAGCGGATCAATGAATATGACCTGACTTTATTTATTAAAGAAGGGGAGCTGTTCCGCAAGTTTGAGGAGACTCATTATCAGAGATGCTATTCTTTGGATGAGGTGAAAGAGGCAGCAAAAGAGGCGGGAATGGATTTTGTGGCCGCCTATGATGCGTTTACCAGGGAATCTGTAAAGGATGACAGTGAAAGAATTTATCTTGTTTTCCGCGAGCGTGGGAAATAAGAAGGACCATTAACGAGCAGTCAGCCTGCGTAAGCAGACAGTAAACTGCGATAGCACGGGACTGCGGGTATAAAAATAACAAGGAGAGAACAATATGGCAGATTATGTGATCAGAGCCACTGCGGCAGAAGGTCAGATCCGTGCCTTTGCGGCAACTACCAGAGATCTGACTGAGACTGCAAGACAGGCTCACAATACAAGTCCGGTAGCAACAGCAGCGCTGGGAAGATTAATGACAGCAGCTGTGATGATGGGCTATGACATGAAGGGAGCAGATGACCTTCTTACCATAAAGATCCAGGGCGATGGCCCTATTGGTGGTCTGGTTGTTACCGCTGACTCTCATGGAGAAGTAAAAGGTTATGCTTTTAATCCGGGGGTCATGCTTCCGCCAAATGATAAAGGCAAACTGGATGTAGGCGGTGCCTTAGGCGTAGGCGTTTTAAGCGTGATCAAGGATATCGGCTTAAAAGAGCCTTATGTGGGACAGACCATTCTGGTATCAGGAGAGATCGCAGAGGATTTAACATATTATTATGCAACCTCTGAACAGACCCCTTCTTCTGTGGCACTGGGCGTTCTGATGAATAAGGATAATACGGTCCGTCAGGCAGGCGGATTTATCATCCAGCTGATGCCAGGTGCTTCTGATGCAGTTATCTCTGCTCTGGAAGAGAAAATCAAAGAGATCCACTCTATTACTACATTATTAGATGTGGGAAATACACCGGAGACAATCTTACAGTACATTTTAGGAGACTTAGGACTGGAAATCAATGAAAAGCTTCCTGCTAAGTTTACCTGCAATTGCAATAAGAGCCGGATCGAGAAGGCGCTGATCAGCGTTGGAAAGAAAGACATCCAGGAAATGATCGATGACGGTAAGCCGATCGAGGTAAACTGCCATTTCTGCAACAAAAATTATACCTTTGATGTAGAGGAATTAAAAGAGATCCTGGAAAAGGCAAGAAGATAAAATACACACAAAAGGAGCCAGTCATGCGACTGGCTCCTTTGTAATCATTTGAAATTCACGTATAACTTACTTCAACTATCTATCAATTTGATATATGTTTGAAAAAGGTACACTGTTGTTCATTGATTATAATTTGGTTACGTTAGTAGCCTGAGGTCCCTTAGCACCATTTACTACGTCGAACTCAACTTCTGCGCCTTCGTCTAAAGACTTGAAGCCTTCCATGTTCAGACCTGAGTAGTGTACGAATACATCGTTGCCCTGCTCGTCAGAAATGAATCCGTAACCCTTCTGGTTGTTGAACCACTTAACTGTACCTTTCATTACGATACCTCCAAAAAATATAAAAAAATGTTGAGTTGCAAGTAATTTCGCAACTGTGATTAGAATATCACAAATTAAGGGCGGTGTCAAACCTTTTGTGCCTAAGAAAATAAGTATTGAGAGGAAGAAAAAGTTCTGGTACAATAGGCAAAGAAAAAAATTTAACAATGTTTAATTGAGAGTTTTTTTGAGTTAGAGAGGATTTAGAAATGTCTGAAAATGAAATGAAAATGCCGAAAATAAAGCTGGTCAATATTGTAAAACATTTCTGTACCATTACCAGACACCGTCTGTTAGTGTGTAAGCACTGCTTTAAGATCGGATTATACTGGCAGGGACTGACACATGACCTGTCAAAGTACAGTCCGGAAGAGTTCTGGACAGGAGTCCGTTATTACCAGGGGGACCGGAGCCCTAATGCGGCAGAGCGTGAGGCGATTGGTTTTTCCAAAGCCTGGCTTCACCATAAGGGACGGAACAAGCACCATTTTGAATACTGGATCGATGTTTCTTTAAATAAAGAAGAAGGTCTGGTGGGAAATAAGATGCCGGTGAACTATGTGGCAGAGATGCTTTGCGACCGGATTGCGGCCTGCGAGGTATACAGAGGGAAAAATTACACCAGCGCAGCACCTATGGAATACTACGAATTTACAAAGAAATACATTACCATTCACCCGGAGACCAGGGCGCTTTTGGAAAAGCTCCTTACGATTTTAAAGGATGGAGGGGAAGAGAGCGCTTATGCTTATATCCGTAAGCTGTTAAAAAAGGGAAGCTATTAAAACAGGCTTCCCTTTTTCGTGCTTATTTTGTTGTGTTTTAAGCTGTTTTGGACTGCTTACTCTTCCGGAAACAGGTTCTCTTCGATAATGGCAACCGCATCACGGATGCAGTCCGGACATGCGCGGAGGACTTTTCCGGTGTCTACGCCCTTTAATTCACGGCATACGATGGTGGAGTTTTTCTCCTTGAAAGCTGCGATGCAGGCTTTGGATGCCTTATAGGAAGTTCCCTTGGAGTTTGGCTTTTCCAGGTCTGCAGTGCTGATCTTTAAACCGGCTAAAACGGCTGCTGCGGAGATAGCGCCACAGGTTCCTTCCATACCGCCCATTCCAAGGCCAAGGCCCTCAGTTACTTTAAACAGAGTCTCCGGGTCAATATCTACCTTATCTAAAAATGCGAAAGCTACAGACTGTGCGCAGTTGTAACCTTTGTTGTGACAGGCAATGGCTCTGTCGGCTCTTGACTCTTTTGTGATCTCTGACATAATCATATTCTCCTTTTAAAATTAAGATTTGGAAATTTTTGTAAAATAATGTTGTCCTATTTCCAGGCAGCTTATATGAATGATAAAACCGCCAAGAAGAACACTGACAAGGTAAAGACAGTTTCCTGCAAATGTTCCGATCACCAGGGAGATCTGGTGAAAGACGATCTGCCCGTTTGGATAATAGGGACTGATGTAAAACATATCCGCATTGCCGTAAGGATGGGATAATACATTTACAGCTGTGGCAATGGCAGTACAGAAAAGAAACAACGGGATCGTATGCAGATAGCTTTTTGGCGTTTCTGTTTTCAGGTTATAAAATGCACAGATAAGCCCCATAAAAATAAGGTTGAAATGCCATAAAAAGCCGTGGACGGTCATGGTCCAGTAAGGATGCATCAGTCCGCTGGGTTCAGCCAGTGCCATGATCCCGCCAAGAAGACCGAAATCCTGGATAAAAAGGTAAAAGACATTTCTTATTCGGGCAGGAACCATGGGAATGAAAAGTCCAAGGTACATGGGAACACTGCACAGCTGGAATGGAAAATACCACCAGTCATAGGTTCTGCCATTTTCTATATAATAGATAAATCCCTGTTTATATAATTCTGTCAGCCCTAAAAATAAGCCGCATAAAAAAAGAATGGTATCCGGTCCGGCTTTTCTTTCCGGAAAAGAGAACTTCCGGGCAAGAAAAATGCTTAAGGATACACCAAGGACGGTCAGGACCAGATGAAAAGCTCCATAGGGCTTAGGAGTATCCATGGTCCAGGCGGTTGCCTGAAAAAAAGCTTCAGCCATATAAAAACCACCTTCTGGAATTGTATATCTCGTTAAAGATTATACAACATTCAGGTGAGATTGTCCATGAAGGGAGAATAAAAAGAGGGAAGCCTGCGCAGTCTAAGAAAGAGAAAAAAGATTGGATACAGTATGGGAAAATTCCAGGAGGGCAAAAAATGGCAGGGATAGTAACAGCGCTTTTATCCGGTGCATTGATGAGCGTACAGGGCGTATTTAATACAGGTGTGACAAAACAGACCAGCGTGTGGGTGGCTTCCGGCTGGGTCCAGGCAACAGCCTTGATTGCCTGTGTTGTTATATGGTTTTTTACTGGGAGACCGCCGGTGCGGGGACTCTTTTCGGTTTCTCCCATCTACCTTCTTTCCGGCGGTATCATAGGGGCGGTGATCACCTATACAGTGATCCGCAGCATGCAGTCTTTAGGACCGGCACAGACTGCCCTTCTCATCGTAGTGGCACAGATCATCACAGCATATGTGATCCAGCTGTTTGGATGGTTTGGCACAGAAAAAATGCCTTTTGAATGGCATAAACTTTTAGGAGCAGCTGTTGCTGTGGCAGGGATCATTATTTTTCAGAGATAAAGCGAAAAGTCAAAAAAAGACGGGAAAATGTTAGAATTACCGCTTGTATTTAAATTGCCTTTCCGATAGAATAGTAATAGCAGGCTGAGATGGTATTCCATGGAGGAATATCGTTGAAGAGAACATTATCTTTGAAGAAGAAAAAGCAGATAGCTGCGGCCCTGGCTGCAGCTGTGTTTGTCTGTGGCGGTTGCACAGGAAATCTGAAAGAAGAACAGGATGAGATCCTGCTTGAAACCGTGGCTGAAAGCAGTGAAAACCTGGAACATGCAGATGATGCAGAACAGTCAGAAGCAGGAGAAACATTACCGGAAACAGCTGAACCCCAGGAAACAGCAGAAACAAGATTGGGATCTACAATCTACGTTCATGTATGCGGTCACGTAAAATATCCAGGCGTTTACCAGATGCAGGAAGGCAGCAGAGTCTATGAAGCCATTGATAAGGCAGGTGGAATGTTGGAAGAAGGTGCCGGTGATGCCATGAATATGGCGGCTGTGCTGGAAGATGGTATGAGGATCATGGTACCGGATCTGGCCCAGGCAGCCCAGATGATAGAACAGGGCGCTGTTTTTGATCCTGGTTCATCTGCAAGTGTTTCTGACCGGAAAAGTTCCGGAAAGGTGAATTTAAACAGGGCCGATGTGAAAGAACTGATGACATTAACTGGGATCGGCCAGTCACGGGCAGAGGCGATCATACGTTACAGGGAAGAAATTGGCAGCTTTGAGAGAATCGAAGATGTGATGAAAGTGTCCGGGATTAAGGAAAGCGCTTTTAATAAGATCAAAGATGATATTACTGTATAGTTGATAGAGCGGTTGCTGGCTTGCGGTGCATGGACAGTGACGATAAAGAGATAGATATAGATAAAGGGGAGCTGAAAAATGGCACGGGTATTAGTAGTAGATGATGAAAAACTGATCGTAAAAGGGATCCGGTTCAGTCTGGAACAGGATGGCTATGAGGTAGACTGCGCCTATGACGGAGAAGAAGCCATTGAAATGGCAAAAAAGACAGAATATGATATTGTACTGTTAGATGTAATGCTTCCCAAGCACGATGGATTTGAAGTGTGTCAGGCGATCCGTGAATTTTCAGATATGCCGGTGATCATGCTGACTGCAAAGGGCAGTGATATGGATAAGATCCTGGGACTGGAATACGGGGCAGATGATTATATCAGCAAGCCCTTTAATATCCTGGAAGTAAAGGCAAGGATCCGTGCCATTATCCGTCGCAGCATGAAGGCAAAACGCCAGAAAAAGGAAGAACAGGCCAATACTTACATTGGTTCCGGCGACCTGAAGATGGACACAGAAGGAAGAAGAGTGTTTATCGGTGAAAAAGAGATCAATCTTACAGCAAAAGAATTTGATCTGTTGGAACTTTTAGTGCGCAATCCAAATAAAGTATACAGCCGTGAAGCCCTCCTTAATTATGTATGGGGAAATAAGGCTATGGACAGCGGAGATGTAAGAACTGTGGATGTTCATGTAAGACGGCTTCGTGAAAAGATCGAACCAAGTCCAAGTGACCCTAAGTTTGTACATACAAAATGGGGCGTTGGTTATTATTTCCAGGCGAAATAAGGAAAAACAGAAGGAAAAGAAAGTCAGTGAAGATTACATTAGTTACAGTAGGAAAAATAAAAGAACGTTTTTTTGAGGATGCCATTGCTGAATACAGTAAGCGTTTGGGAAGATATTGCAAGCTGGAGATCATTCAGGTGGCAGATGAAAAGACGCCGGATGGGGCCGGTGAAAATGTGGAGCGGCAGATCCGGGAAAAAGAGGGGCAGAGGATCCTGGCCCAGATCAAAGACGGTGCTTATGTGCTGGCACTGGCAATAGAAGGAAAAATGCTTTCCAGTGAGGAACTGGCAGGAAAGATACAAAAACTGGGAGTAGAAGGCAAAGGCCATCTGGTATTTGTCATCGGTGGATCCCTGGGACTTTCCAAAGAGGTGATGGACCGGGCAGATTATGCTCTCAGTTTCTCAAAAATGACATTTCCGCACCAGCTGATGCGGGTGATACTTTTGGAGCAGATCTACAGAGGATTTAAGATCATAGCAGGAGAACCCTATCACAAGTAAAAGAATATGTTACCTAAAGGTGACAGCACCATAAAAAGGCAGTTGCTACAGTGAAATAGTAAAATTCACTTTGGCAGCTGCCTTTTTGTGCAATGATGAGGCAGTTTGGCGCGATTCAATGCAAGCGATTTATTTACCTTTGTTCCAGACAGCATGTCATAAAATCATGTTGTCCTCATATACTGGAGTTAGAGGTACAGAAAAATGGCAGCAAAAACAGAAAAGGGATTAAAGCAGGAGATCGTAAATTTGTTTCCTGTAAGGCTCAGACAGATATTAGAAGCACTTCCCCTGGATTTTGCCCGGTTAGAAGAGATCCGCTTGCGCTGCGGTCAGCCCATTCTCTTTCGCATAGCAGGAAAGGAAATGGGAATTACGGGTTCTGGAGATCTGACAGAACTGGGATCCTCAGGAAAACTGGATAACTGGGAAAAACTGGAAAAAATAAGGGAAAAAGAATTAAAAGATACCCTAGAGATCATAGGAGGTTTCTCCCTGTATGCAGCAGAAGAAGAGCTGCGCCAGGGCTTTTTTACAGTCCGGGGCGGTCACCGGATCGGGGTTGCAGGGAGAGTGATATTAAAAGACAGGCAGATCACGGGACTTAAAGCAGCATCATTTTTAAATGTGAGAGTGGCCCATGAGATAAAAGGATGTGCAGATCAGGTTCTTCCATTTTTATATGTAAATGGAAAATTTGTGAGTACATTGATTGTTTCTCCACCTGGATGTGGAAAAACAACATTGCTCAGGGATCTGATCCGTCAGGTTTCTGATGGAAGCAGCCAGAAGGCAGGAAAATGCAGCTTTTCCGGTGTAAACGTAGGGGTGGCAGATGAGCGGTCAGAACTGGGAGCCTGTTATCAGGGCGTTCCACAGAACGATCTGGGGATGCGTACCGATGTGCTGGACGGATGCCCGAAAAGCGAGGGAATGCTGATGCTGATCCGGTCCATGGCGCCGGCTGTTGTGGCAGTAGATGAGATCGGCGGAAAAGAAGATATCAAAGCAGTAGAATATGTAAGAAACTGCGGCTGCGCCCTGGCAGCAACGGCTCATGGAAATTCCCTGGAAGAGTTAAAAGAAAGAGCCGGTTTTCGGGAACTTTTAGAGGAAAAAACTTTTGAGCGTCTGGTGTTTTTAAGCAGAAAGCGGGAATGCCGGGGAAAAGTGGAAGTGGTTTATGACAGTGGTTTTAACCGGTTGTATTCCGGGAGAACATTTTAACAGAAAGGAGGATTTCTATGTTTCTAAAATGGACAGGCGGGCTGCTGATCCTTTTTGCAGGTTCGGGAATGGGCGTATGGCTGGCATGGGGATATAAAAAGCGGTTGAGCACTTTAGAGAACCTGAGAAGGATGATCTATTGCCTGAAAGGGGAGATCGTTTACAGTCATGCACCTTTAGAGGAAGCCTTTGAGCGCATCGGCAAACGGGAAAAAGGTATTTTGGGAGAACTTTTTACACAGACTGCAGAAAAGATCGGCTGTCATAACGGAGAGACATTTTCCAAAATCTGGGAACAGACAATAGAAGAAATGGAAAAAAATGGAAAACCACTGTTTCTGGAAAAAGAGGACAGGGAAAAACTCCTTTCTTTAGGGGGACAGCTGGGCTATCTGGATACCCAGATGCAGGAGAGGACGTTACTTTTGTATTTGGAACAGCTGGAACTTTCTGTTTCAAGACTCCGCGGAGAGATCCGGGAAAAATGCCGGCTCAGTACAGTCTTAGGGGTGATGGGAAGCCTGTTTTTAGTGATTGTAATGCTTTAGGGGTAGAACGTAATTATGGATGTAAATCTCATTTTCAGGATAGCAGCAGTGGGGATCCTGGTTTCTGTGATCTGCCAGGTACTAAAACACAGCGGAAGAGATGAACAGGCATTTCTTACCAGTCTGGCGGGGCTGGTCATGGTGCTGTTCTGGATGATCCCGTACATATATGATCTGTTTGAAACCATGAAGCAGCTGTTTTTGCTGTAAGGGAGGAATGGCTATGAATATGCTGACTTTGGGGGCAGCCGGGATCGCGGCGGTCCTTCTGGCTGTGTGGATGAAGGGAGTAAAGGCAGAGTATGGTATTTTTGTGGTGATCGCAGCCCAGCTTTTCTTCCTTTTTTATGGTACAGGGCGGCTGGGAGAGATCCTGGATACAGTCAGGCAGTTGGAGCAGTACATAAAGATCCGGCCGGTGTATCTCATAACACTTTTAAAGATGACCGGTATTACCTACAGTGCAGAATTTGCCTCCGGGATCTGTAAAGACGCCGGATATTCCTCTTTGGGAAAGCAGATCGAAATATTTGGGAAACTGACGATCCTGGCAGTGAGTATGCCGGTCCTTCTGGCATTATTTGGCACACTGGACCAAATACTTACATAGGGGAGCTGAAAAATGAGAAAACAGGCAAACAGGTGGCTGGTGGCAGTATTTCTGCTTTTTTTTATTTTTTCAGGCATTCATATGACGGCTTTTGGGGAAGAACCTGCAAAGGATCCCCTGGCGCAGTTGGAAGAAGAAATGGGGATCGGGGAAGAGATCCAGAGGATCCAGGAATATCTGGATGGGCTGCGGCCAGAGGGAAGAACGGTCTCCCTTACAGATCTGATGCAGGTCATTATTCAGGGAAACATGAAAGAAATCGTAAATACAGCAGGGAAACTGCTGGAAGATGCCCTGTTTTCCCAGGCAAAGGAGGGACAGGCCCTTTTAGTACAGGTAGCGGTTTTAGGGCTGACCGGGGCGGTATTTTCCCATGCAGCTTCCGCTTTTAAAGGCAGCCAGATCCCGGAAACTGCTTTTTACATGATCTATCTGCTGATTTTTACCTGTCTGGCAGGAAGTTTTCTGTCCAGTATCCAGATCACAGCCCAGGTATTAGACCAGATCCTGGAGTTTGTCCGTCTGCTTATGCCGGCCTATTTTATCAGCGTGGCCTTTGCAGGGGGAAGTACCAGTGCTGCGGCTTTTTATGAGATCGCCCTGGTAGCTGCCTGGGCGGTGCAGTGGCTGTGCCGTCAGGTATTTCTGTCCATTGTGCGTGTGTATGGCCTGCTGGTACTGGGAGATCACATGATGGAAGAGCCATTTTTCAGCAAAATGACGGAGTTAATGGAAAAAATCGTATCCTGGGGATTAAGAAGTATCCTGGGACTGACACTGGGACTTCAGATCCTTCAGTCACTGGTACTTCCCTATGCGGACAGTGCAGGCAGATCTGCGATCATGAAATTTGCAGAAATGATACCGGGGTTAGGACAGGCAACCGGTGCAGCGGCAAGACTGGTGTTTGGAAGCAGTGTACTGATCAAAAACAGTCTGGGAGCAGCGGCGGTCCTGATCCTGGCAGTGATCACGTTGGTACCGGTTGTGAAGCTGGCTGTTTTAATGGTCATGTATCAGGGTGCAGCGGCTCTTTTGCAGCCTGTTTGTGACAAAAGGATCATTTCCTGTATCCAGGGGATGGCGGCAGGCCATGGACTGCTTTTAAGGATCACCCTTTATTCCCTTTTCCTGTTTATCCTGGTCATAGCCATAACCTGCGCAGGCACCAATGTCACTTATCTGGCTGCGTAACAAACAGTAAGCCTGAAATAGTAAGCCTGAAACATAAAAACAGGCAGAGGAAAGGTATGGGAGAGATTTTATTAGAATGGGCAAGGAATATTATATTTTTTATGGTATTCCTGTCTGTGATCAGTCATTTGCTGGCAGATGTGTCTTATGAAAAATATATCCGTTTTTTTGCAGGGATCGTGCTGATCCTGATCACAGTCAGCCCCTTAAAAGGCGGTCTGGACTTTCAGGAGAAAGCAGGAAGATTTTTTGAAGAATTTTCTTTTTTTCAGGAAAAGGAACAGGCGGGAAAAGCACTTTCAAAGGCAGACCAGGAAAGAATGGGTGCATTTCTTGCGGAATATAAAAAAGAAGCGGAAGCGCGGATCCGGGAAACCATGCAGGCGGAAGGCGTTATCTGTAGCCAGGCAGAGGTGGAAATAGAAAAAGATGAAAAAAGCGGGGAATACGGAAAGATCAGGAAGATCATTTTACATTTAAAAGAGGAAAAAATGACATCACCACAGGACGAAGAAACGAAAATGGTAAAAGAAAAAGCAGGGGAAGAAGTATCTGTAAAAGTGGAAATTCCCCCTGTTATAACCAAAGAAAAGCAGGAAAGACCAGGCACTGAGTCCAAACAGGAGCAGCAGTTAAAAAGAAAGGTGGCGCAGTATTATGGACTGGAAGAAGCTTGTATCGAAATTTGGTGGGAAGATGACCAGGGAGAAATGGCTGTTTCTGCTTCTGTTAGGAGTGATCCTGATGATCCTGTCTATGCCATTTCCGGGAAGCAGCAGTAAAAAGACAGGTCAGACGAAAGGGGAAAATGTTTCACTCTGGGAGAAAAACAGTTCCGGTGACGGACAGCAGACAGAGGAAAACATAGTTCAGGAACCTGTACAGGCAGCATCGGCAAAACCGGCCCAGGATTATGAAAAGGAGCTGGAAGATCGGATCAGTCAGCTTTTAAAGTCAGTGGAAGGAGTGGGAAAAGTAGACGTAATGGTAGTTTTAAGTTCTTCCGGTGAAAAGGTTTTCCGCACAGACCGGTCTGAAAATACCAGTACCACCAAAGAAAAAGACGCTTCCGGCGGAGAAAGGGATGCAGTGAGCAGCCAGTTAGAAGAAAATACCGTTTTTTCCCAGTCTGCAGGCCAGAATACAGGAAACGGACCTTTGATCGAAAAAGAACTGTATCCGCAGATCTCCGGTATCGTGATCAGTGCCCAGGGAGGTGATCTGCCGTCGGTCCAGGCTGAAATTTCCCAGGCTATGGAAGCATTATTTGGACTGGAACCGCATAAAATAAAAGTGTTAAAGCGGGTGGAATAAAAAGGAGTGCGGCATATGAAGATCAGAAATATGAAGCAGGTTGGCGAGCGGGTAAAAGAGATAAAGATGAAGCGTCTGTTTCGGCGAAACCAGATCATTATCACTACATTGGCTGTGATGATCGCTGCTGCCGGGTATCTGAATTATGCAGGAAAAAGAGATCTGGAAGCAGGGGGACAGGTTGCGGATATGGGAAGCCTGGAGCTTTCAGATGAAGATCTGATGGCAGAAAATCTGGCAGCACAGTCAGAGACAGTCCAGGACATTTTAAGTCTGGACAATGATCCAAATGATACAGAGGTAGCTGAGGCACAGACAGAAGGAACGGATCTGGCCCAGGCCGGCAGTGAGAACGGTGAACAGTCAGGTATGGCGGATACAGAGGAGCAGACCACGGGAAATGATGCGCCTGCAGGCTATGAAAATCCGGGGGAAGCAGTCCTTACCAGCGGTATGAGCGTAGCAGATTACATAGCAGGAGTGCAGCTTAGCAGGGAACAGATCCGGGCTAAAAACAAGGAAACCTTAATGAGCCTGATCAACAGCACCAGCATTGATGAAGCAGCCAAGCAGCAGGCGATCCAGGATATGATCCGCCTTACGGAAATATCGGAAAAGGAAAACGCCGCAGAAACGCTGCTGATGGCAAAAGGATTTTCAGATCCTGTAGTCAGTATCACAGATGATAAAGTGGATGTGGTGATCCATGCTTCCTCTATTACAGACCCTGAAAGAGCCCAGATCGAGGACATTGTAAAACGTAAAGCAGAAGTAGGAGCCGATCAGATCATCATTACCCTGTTAAATATGGCAGACTAAAAAGAACTATACATATCCTGCGCGATTTGGTATAATAATGAGTAACAGTTTTATGATCACACAGAGCAGGAGGTAAGGGATTTTGGCAGAAGAAAGTCGCAGTACACATAAATTATATGAAAAAGACAAGATCGGTGAAGTACAGATCGCAGATGAAGTGGTAGCGATCATTGCAGGTCTTGCTGCTACCGAAGTAGAAGGCGTAGATTCCATGGCAGGAAATATCACCAACGAACTGGTTGGAAAGCTTGGCATGAAGAATTTAAGCAAGGGTGTAAAGGTGGATGTGACAGAAGAACACGTATCTGTGGATCTGTCTTTAAACATCCGTTATGGTTATAATATCCCTGCAGTCAGCGAGCAGGTTCAGGAAAAGGTAAGTTCCGCCATTGAAAATATGACCGGTCTTACTGTTCTTGATGTAAACATTAAGATCGCTGGCGTGAATATGGAAGAAAGCTAAAAGCATTTACGAAAGTGCGCCCTGCAGGTATGGAAGGAGGCTTCTTTACTTGCAGGGCCTTTTGTACATTTTTTGTTGTTTTTATGCACCGCCTTTGGTATAATCACAGGTAGTGGAAAAGAATTAAGAGAAAGAGGAAAAATGAAATGACCAGAAGAGAGTTGAGAGAACATTGTTTTAAAATGCTGTTCTCTGTGGATTTTTATACAACCGGTGAAGAAGCCAAAGCCCAGATGCAGCAGTATTTTCAGTCTCCAGAGGAGGATGATACAGCAGAAGACGGCAGCCTTCAGGTAGTGCATAAAGTAGCAGCCGGAGAAAAAGACAGAGAATATCTCAGTACAAGAACTGCTGATGTAGTGGATAAAATAGAAGAGATCGATGCCAAGATCGACGAAGTAGCAGCTGGCTGGAAGACAAAGCGTATGGGAAAGGTAGAACTTACCATCCTGCGTCTTGCCGTATATGAGATGCTTTATGACGATACCATTCCTGAGAAGGTGTCTGTCAATGAGGCAGTAGAGCTGGCAAAGAAGTTTGGCGGAAATGAGTCCCCTGCGTTTGTAAACGGCGTTCTTGCAAAATTCATTCCAAAAGAAGAAAAGAAAGAAGAAAGCAAGGAAGATCAGGAAGCATAAATGGGAAGCGTGTATACCGTATCTCAGGTGACATCTTATATTAAAAATATGTTCACCCAGGATTTTGCGCTGAACAGAGTCTCTATAAAAGGAGAAGTGTCCAACTGCAAATATCATACATCCGGCCATATTTATTTTACATTAAAAGACGGCGGCGCACAGATTGCCGCCGTCATGTTTGCAGGACAGAGAAAGGGCCTGGATTTCACCCTGGCAGAAGGCCAGGAAGTGATCGTATCAGGCACTGTGGATGTATATGAGAAAGACGGGCGTTACCAGCTCTATGCAAAGGAGATCAAAAGGGAAGGCAGAGGAGATCTGTTCCTTCGTTTTGAAAAACTGAGGGACGAGCTGGAAGAAATGGGTATGTTTGATGGCTGCTATAAGCAGCCCATCCCTAAATATGCCACCCGGATCGGGATCGTTACAGCGTCCACAGGCGCGGCCATCTGGGATATCATGAATATTACATCCAGAAGAAATCCCTATGTACAGCTGATCCTTTATCCTGCTCTTGTTCAGGGGGAGAAGGCAAAATACAGCATTGTCCAGGGAATAAAAACACTGGATCAGATGGGACTGGATGTTCTGATCGTAGGACGGGGCGGCGGTTCCATAGAAGACCTGTGGGCATTTAATGAAGAAATGGTTGCAAGGGCCATATTTGAATGTCATACTCCGGTGATCTCCGCTGTAGGACATGAGACAGATGTGACCATTGCAGATTATGTGGCAGACCTGCGGGCTCCTACGCCATCGGCGGCGGCAGAGCTGGCAGTTTTTGATTATAAACAGTTTGAAGAAACGGTAGCTGCCTATAAATTGCTTTTGGATAAGGCTGCAAAACGAAAACTGGAACGGGCCCGTTTCCGCCTGGAACAGTGCCGGATGCAGCTGAAATTAAAGGATCCGGGCCGTATGGTCAATGACAGACGGCAGCGTCTGGCAGATTATGAGGAGATATTAGACCGGAAGATCAAAGAGGCGTTAAAAGAAAGCAAAAGACTGTTAGAAAAGCAGGAAGAACGTCTGAACAATTCCATGAGGGAAAAGCTGAATTTACAGAAGCACCGTCTGGCGTTAGATGCCAGCCAGTTAGAAGGTTTATCTCCGTTAAAGAAGTTAAGCGCCGGATACGGTTTCGTACAAAAAGAGTCAGGAGAAGCCATAAGATCTGTAAAGCAGGTAACAGCCGGTGATCCGGTCCGTATTTATGTAGCAGATGGTTATGCAAAGGCGCTTGTGACGGATACGAAAAACAGCAGACCGGGGAGAAAGGGATAAATATGGCAGGAAGAAAGAAAGCAGAAGAAGCAGCTCCGGAAAAAACAGCCGGGATAGAGGAAAATTTCGCTCGACTGGAAGAGATCATAAAAAAACTGGAAACAGGGGAAAATTCACTGGAAGAGACCTTTGCAGGGTATGAAGCAGGAATGAAACTTGTAAAGTCTTTAAGCAGCCAGATCGATAAAGTAGAAAAACAGATCCAAATATTGAGTGAGGGTGAAGACAATGAGTGATAATACAGAATTCAGAAAAGAACTGGAAGAGAGAACAAAACAGATCAATGAGCAGATCGAAAGCTATCTGCCGGAAGAAAAGGGCCATCAGAAAACCATTTTTGAGGCTATGAACTACAGTGTAAAAGCTGGTGGCAAGCGTCTGCGTCCTCTGTTTATGCAGGAGATCTGCAGATTATTTACAGGAGAAGTACAGCCTGTAGTTGTACCATTTATGGCAGCCATTGAGATGATCCATACTTCTTCCCTGGTACATGATGATCTTCCATGTATGGATGATGATATGATGCGCAGGGGACAGGCAAGTACCTGGGCTGAATACGGCGAAGATATGGGCGTTCTGGCAGGAGATGCGCTGATGATCTATGCTTTTGAGGTAGCAGCGAAGGCATTTAAAGAGGTTTCAGATGCAGATGACCTTAAAAGAGTGGGACGTGCCATTGAGATCCTGGCTTCCAAGACCGGTATTTACGGCATGATCGGCGGACAGACAGTAGACGTAGAACTGGCTGGCGGACCGATCCCGAAGAATAAACTGGACTTTATCTACCGCTTAAAGACAGGTGCCCTTATTGAGGCATCCATGCTCATCGGTGCTGTTTTAGGCGGCGCTGCAGAAGAAGACTGTAAGATCGTAGAAAGCCTTGCAGGCAAGGTTGGTCTGGCATTCCAGATCCAGGATGATATTCTGGATGTGACCGGAGACCAGGAAGTTTTAGGCAAAGAGGCAGGAAGCGACGAAAAGAACCAGAAGACTACCTATGTGACTCTGGAAGGTTTAGAAAAGGCAAAGAAAGATGTAGAAGCTCTTTCTGTCCAGGCGATTGAAGATTTAAACAAACTGCCTGGAAATAATGAATTCCTGGAGAATTTGATCCGTATTCTTATTAAACGTCAGAAATAAAAAGGAAGAACCTATGATATTGGAACAGATAAAGGGGCCGGAAGATCTGAAAAAATTGACCTCTGAAGAACTTTCCCAACTGGCAGAAGAGATACGGGCCTTTCTGATCGAAAAGATCAGCCATACAGGGGGACATTTAGCTTCCAACCTGGGAGTTGTGGAGCTGACCATTGCTCTGTTTCGTACCTTTGACCTGCCAGAAGATAAGATCATCTGGGATGTAGGCCATCAGTCCTACACCCACAAGATCTTAAGCGGCCGCAGGATGGAATTTGATGAACTCCGTCAGTACGGCGGCTTAAGCGGCTTTCCAAAACGGAAGGAAAGCCCCTATGATTCCTTTGACACAGGCCATAGTTCCACTTCTATTTCAGCAGGTCTTGGCATTGCCCAGGGCCGTGATATTTTAGGAGAGGACTATAAGGTAGTCTCTGTCATTGGTGATGGTGCTCTTACAGGAGGAATGGCTTACGAGGCTTTAAATAATGCGGCCCGTATGAAGAAAAACTTTATTATCATACTAAATGACAATAAAATGTCCATTTCTGAAAATGTAGGTGGCATGTCAAGGTATCTGGGAGGACTTCGCACAGGAGCCGGTTACAATGATCTGAAGAAAAATGTGGCAGATACCTTAGAACGGATCCCGGTAGTTGGCAGCCGTATGATCGACAAGATCAAACGGACGAAAAACAGTATCAAACAGCTGTTTATCCCGGGAATGCTCTTTGAAAATATGGGGATCACCTATTTGGGACCAGTGGACGGACACAATATACCTGCACTGTGCAAGGTATTAAAAGAAGCCCAGAAACTGGATCATGCAGTACTGGTCCATGTCCTTACAAAAAAAGGAAAAGGCTATGAACCGGCAGAGAAGAACCCGGCTCATTTTCACGGTGTAAGTCCTTTTGATATAAAAACAGGAAAACCTTTGGCAGAAAAGAAATACCCTACTTATACAGATGTATTTTCCAAGAAACTGTGCCAGTTAGGAGAAACACATCCGGAGTTGGTAGCTGTGACTGCGGCCATGCCTGACGGTACCGGAGTGGCAGCTTTTGGAAAGAAATTCCCGGACCGTTTCTTTGATGTAGGTATTGCGGAAGCTCATGCAGTGACCAGCGCAGCCGGTATGGCGGCAGCAGGACTGCGGCCTGTAGTTGCGGTGTACTCCTCCTTTTTACAGAGAGGTTATGACCAGATCTTACATGATGTCTGTATCCAGAACCTGCCGGTGCTCTTTGCAGTGGACCGCGCGGGACTGGTAGGAAGCGATGGGGAGACCCACCAGGGAATTTTCGATTATTCTTATCTTACTTCTATTCCAAACATGAGCGTGGCAGCACCGAAAAATCTCTGGGAACTGCGAGCTATGCTGGATTTTGCCATGGATTATAAGGCACCTTTTGCCATCCGCTATCCAAGAGGTACCGCTTACAGAGGCTTAAAAGAATTTATGCAGCCTATTGCTTATGGAAAAGGGGAAATAATCTATGAGGAAGAAAACATTGCCCTTTTAGCAGTGGGAAGTATGGTAAGTACCGGAGAACATGTACGGGAAAAGTTAAAAGAAGAGGGAGTTTCCTGTACACTGGCAAATGCCCGTTTTGTAAAACCTTTTGACAAAGAACTGGTGGACCGCCTGGCAAAGAACCACAGACTGATCGTGACCATGGAAGAAAATGTGCTCCAGGGAGGTTTTGGACTTCCTGTAACTGCCTATATCCATGAACATTATCCGCAGGTAAAAGTGATGAATATTGCACTTCCTGATGCCTATGTTGAGCACGGAAACGTGTCTGTTTTAAGAAAAGGACTGGGAATCGACAGCGACTCTATTATCCAGAGGTTAAAAGCAGAAGGATGGCTCTAAAACAGAAAGATCGATAAGATAGATATAAGGAGAAAATAAATGAAGGAACGGTTAGATGTACTGCTTGTAAAGCGCAATCTGGCAGACTCCAGAGAAAAGGCAAAGGCTCTGATCATGTCCGGTATCGTTTATGTAAACGGGCAGAAAGAGGATAAAGCAGGTACCACCTTTGATGAAACAGCACCTATTGAGGTGAGAGGAAATACATTAAAATATGTAAGCCGCGGCGGCCTGAAATTAGAGAAGGCAATGACCCATTTCGGCGTAGAGTTAAAAGATAAGATCTGTATGGACGTAGGCGCTTCTACCGGCGGATTTACAGACTGTATGCTGCAAAATGGCGCTACCAAGGTTTATTCTGTCGATGTAGGCCATGGACAGCTTGCGTGGAAGCTGCGCAATGATGAGCGTGTAGTCTGCATGGAAAAGACTAATATCCGCTATGTGACCCATGAAAATATCCCGGATGAGATCGGATTTTCCAGTATTGACGTATCTTTTATCTCTCTGACCAAGGTGCTTGGACCTGTAAAGGCTCTTTTAAAGGATGACGGTCAGGTAGTATGTCTGATCAAGCCACAGTTTGAGGCAGGAAGAGAAAAAGTTGGCAAAAAAGGCGTTGTAAGGGATAAGGCTGTTCATTTAGAGGTTATTGAAATGGTCATTGCCTTTGCAAAATCCATTGGTTTTGAGATCTTAAACCTGGAATTTTCACCGATCAAGGGACCGGAAGGAAATATTGAGTATCTGCTGCATCTGCAGAACCACCCGGAGGGCGAAGACGGACCGGTCATTTATGAGGAAATGCCTGTTGATCCGAAAAAGATCGTAGAGGAAGCACACGCAGCGCTGGATAAAGAATAAGGTTTTAACATAGGGGACTTATGAAATATTTTTATGTAATATCCAATTTAAGTAAAGACTATGTACTGGATGTTCAGGATGAGGTTCAGTCCTGCCTGGAAAAAAGAGGGGCTGTATGCCGTTATATGACAGATTATGAGCGTATGAAAAACGGCAGACATACGCCCGGTGAATATGTGCCGGAAGATACCCAGTGCATCATCACCATTGGCGGTGACGGTACCCTGATCCAGGCAGCAAGAGATCTGGCAGGCCGGAATATCCCCATGCTTGGGATCAACAGGGGACATTTGGGCTTTTTAAACCAGGTGGACCGCACAGAGGATATTGATGCTGCGATGGATGCCCTTGTAAACGAACGTTTCCGTTTAGAACATCGTATGATGCTTCGGGGAACTGTATTTCATGAGGGAAAGCCGGTATTTCAGGATATTGCTTTAAATGAGATCATAGCCACCAGTGCAGAGCATCTGCGGGTACTGCGCTATGATCTGGCTGTAAATGATGAATATTTAAATGAGTATGCAGCGGATGGAGTGATGGTGGCAACCCCTACCGGTTCTACTGCCTATAATCTTTCCGCAGGAGGGCCGGTTATGGCTCCTGCAGGCCGGATGATGGCAGTAACACCTGTATGTTCCCATACTTTAAATGCCAGAAGTATCGTCATTTCCGAAGAGGACCGTGTAAAGATCGGGCTTTTGGGAAAAGGACTGGTTACTTTTGACGGAGATACTTCCCAGAAGACAGGTCCCGGGGATTATCTGATCGTAGAGCGCTCACATATGGAAACGGTAATGGTAAAATTAAAGCAGATCTCTTTTATGCAAAATCTGAGTAATTATCTGGGAAATGTCTGAAGATGTGGAAACAGATGGGAGGAAAAGCAGATGAAATTGGAACGTCACAGCAAGATCGTAGAACTGATCGGAAAATATGAAATAGAGACCCAGGAGGAGCTGGCTGAAAAGCTGACCCAGGCGGGTTTTAATGTAACCCAGGCAACTGTATCCAGGGATATCCGGGAATTAAAACTGACGAAAGTGCCGGGAGAAAATGGACGTCAGCGCTATATGGTCCTTGAAAGTCCAAGAGGAACTTCTGCTTCCAAATATATCCGCATTTTAAAAGACGGTTTTGTATCCATGGATATGGCACAGAATATCCTTGTGATCAAAACAGTTTCCGGTATGGCAATGGCAGTTGCAGCTGCTCTTGATGCTATTAAATTCCATGAAGTAGTAGGCTGTATTGCCGGAGATGATACCATTATGTGCGCAGTCCGCAGTGTGGATGATACCATTATCGTAATGGAAAAGATCAAAAAAATGGTGGAAGATTAAACTGGATTTAGAACAAAAGATCCGGGAAAAAAGATAGAAAGAGAGGAATAGCATGCTTCTTGAGCTCCATGTGAAAAATCTGGCTCTCATTGAGAAGGCAGATGTAGAATTTGGAGAAGGACTGAATATACTTACCGGCGAGACCGGTGCAGGTAAATCGATCATTATTGGTTCCGTGACCATGGCGTTAGGGGGAAAAGCGTCAAAGGATGTGATACGCCGTGGAGCGGACCATGCATATATTGAGCTGATCTTTTTCGTTGACAGTAAGGAAAAGAAAAAGGCGTTAATGCAGCTTGGGACAGAGCCAACAGAAGAAGGAATGGTGATCATTTCCAGAAAGATCATGCCTTCCAGAAGTGTCAGCCGTATTAATGATGAGACTGTGACAATGGCAAGACTTCGTCAGATCACAGGTCTTTTATTAGATATCCATGGTCAGCATGAGCATCAGTCTCTGCTGTATAAGTCAAAACATCTTGAGATCCTGGATGCCTATGTCAAGGCACAGACCCAGCCGGTGAAAAGGAAAATCGAAGAGGAGTACAAAAACTACTGCAAGTTAAAGGAACGTCTTTTATCTTTTAAGACAGATGAGGACGCAAGACTGCGGGAGATGGATTTTTTGCGCTTTGAGATCCAGGAGATCGAAAACGGAGAGGTAAAAGAGGGAGAAGAGGAAGAACTTACCTTAAAATACCGCCGTTTCGCCCATGCAAGAAGGATCGCAGAGGAACTGGAAAATGCCAGAGGACTGCTGCAGCGTGACTTTGCAGCTCAGGCCCTGCGCTCGGTAGAACAGGCAGCTGAGTACGATAAGGCATTAGAGGGGATAAGAGACCAGCTTTATGATGCGGAAGCTATTTTAAATGATGCTTCCAGGGAGATCTCTTCTTATATGGGTTCCATGGAATTTGATGAAGAGGTATTCCGCACCACAGAAAGCCGCCTTGATCAGATCCATGATCTTCAGAGAAAGTATGGAAATACCACGCAGCTGATGCTTGAAAATCTGGAAAAGAAGAAAAACAGGCTGGAAGAACTGGAAAATTTTGACGCTTACAGGGAAAAAACGGAAAAAGAGTTAAAAGAAGCCCAGGATCGTTTAGAAAGATGCTGCGCAGAATTATCCAAGATACGAAAAACTGCGTCCAGACAGCTGGTGGAAAAGATCAAAAAAGGACTGCTGGATCTGAATTTTTTAGATGTTCAGTTTGATATGGAATTTGATCGGCTGCCTCATTTTACAGCCTCCGGCTATGACGAAGCCCAGTTTTTGATCTCCACCAATCCGGGACAGCCGGTGCGCCCTCTTATGGAAGTGGCATCCGGCGGTGAATTGTCACGTATCATGCTGGCGATCAAAACCGTTCTTGCAGACTCCGATGATATCCCAACTCTTATTTTTGATGAGATCGATACAGGTATCAGCGGAAGGACAGCCCAGAAGGTTTCCGAGAAACTTTCCTATATTGCAAAGAGCCATCAGGTGATCTGTATCACCCATCTGCCTCAGATCGCGGCGATGGCAGATACCCATTTTGAGATCCATAAAGCAGCCAGTGAAGGAAGTACAGCGACTTCCATCCGGCGCCTTAACAGGGAGCAGACAGTGGAAGAACTGGCAAGACTTCTTGGGGGAGCAAAGATCACAGATACAGTGATCCAGAATGCCCGTGAAATGAAGGAACTGGCAGATAAGACAAAATAAGCAACTGTCCGTGCAAGGCATAAGCAATAACCAAAATAAAACAGATTGGAACGACCGTTCACAGAACATACTAACAGGGAGCGCAAGAGTATCAGGACTTGCGGCTCCCTGTTTTTGTACAGAGAAAATGCACCGATGGCGCATGTTGCAGGCTGCAAATGGAGAAGGAGGTCGTTCTATGAGGGGAAAATCAAATTTTTATAAGCATCTGGTCAGGATATTCTGGCTGTCCCTGATCGTGGGTACAGTTGGGATCTGGTACTATGTGGACCGGAGCATACCGGACCGGGTCAGCGTAACAGAACATGCTCAGGAAGAATTTACATTTTCCCTTCCCTGGCGGGCTACTGTATACAGTGAAAGCGAAGAAGTGGCACTGGGAAATAAGAGCAATATCCCGGCCGAGCAGATCACCATAAACAGCAGAGAGCCATTTTCCATGTATGCAGGAAAGAAAGGCAGTTATCAGCTGGACCTGAAATTATTTGGTGTGATCCAGTTTAAGAACATACAGGTAGATGTGGTAGATACTACCAGGCTGATCCCCTGTGGCAGTCCTGTGGGAATTTATTTAAAGTCTAAGGGAATTATGGTCATCGGTACCGGCCGTATTACCGGGGAAAATGGGATGGAAATGGAACCGGCTGTGGGAAAATTAAAATCCGGGGACTATATTGAAGCCTTTAATGGGCAAAAGCTTGGGACAAAGGAAGAGCTGGCAGAGGCGGTCAGCCATTTTCAGGGAGAAAATGTTACATTGACAGTGCGCAGAAATGGGGCAGAAACACAAGTTAAGATAAAGCCTGTAAAAGGAACAGACGGTTCCTCCAAATTAGGTGTGTGGGTGCGGGATGATACCCAGGGGATCGGAACTGTGACTTATATGGATCTAAATGGAAAATTTGGTGCATTGGGCCATGGGATCAGTGACAGCGATACAGGGGAACTGGTGGAGACTTCCGGAGGAAATCTTTATGATACCCAGATTTTGGGAATTGAAAAAGGAAAAATAGGAACGCCTGGAATGCTTTCCGGGGTGATCTACTATGGTCCAAAGTCGGAGATCGGGACAGTGACAGAAAATACAGATTATGGGATATTTGGAACTGTAAGCCAGACTTTCTTAAAAGAACACAGAACCGCCTCCATGGAAGCAGCCAGGCGCCAGGAAGTAAAAACAGGACCTGCCCTGGTGCGTACCAGCATCTCAGGGCAGGTGAAAGATTATTCTGTTGAGATACAGCGGATCGATATGACAGGAAACAAGAAAAACAAAAGCCTGGTGATCAAAATCACAGATCCGGAGCTGTTAAATCTCACCGGTGGCATTATCCAGGGAACCAGCGGTTCCCCCGTAATACAAAACGGAAAGATCATCGGGGCCATCACCCACGTATTTGTCCAGGATCCTACAAGAGGATATGGGATATTGATCGAGGATATGCTGGGGCACTGATAAGGATCCATAATTTTATGCAAAACAGTGAATAAAGTCACAAACTAATAAAAATTGACAAAATTCGACAATATTAGATAATAAAAGATAACTGTTAATAAAATGTTAAAATGTCTAATAATGCGGTGGCTTTTTCTTGAAATATGACGATATTTGCATTTATAATATCTACCATAAAAGACTTAACGCATCAAAGCGTTAAATAATGAGGAAGCACTCTATAAGTAAAGAATGAAATTGCGTTAAGGGATGCAGGAGGTAGAAACATGGAAAATGTAAATGTTGTAATTGTAGATGATAATCCTATGATCTTAAACACGTTAGATGAAGTGATCAGTTCTGAAGCAGGACTTTCTGTAATTGGCAGAGCTGATAATGGAAAAGACGCCATTGACATGATAAAAGATACCCAACCTGATGTTGTTTTGCTGGACCTGGTAATGCCGCAGATGGATGGTATTACAGTTGTGGAAAATATTAAAAAGAAAACATCTATGTTAAAGAACCCGGCGTTTATCATCTTAAGTGCAGTAGGCGGAGAGCAGATGACAGAAGAGGCATTTCAGGCGGGTGCCAACTATTTTCTTATGAAGCCGTTTGATAAGGATATTCTTGTAAATAAGATCCGCCGTATTGGCAAACGTCCGGTCCGTCCTGTTCCGGGAAAGGTCTTAGAAGCACCGTTAAAGGCAGCAACACCGGAAGAAGCTGCTATGAACAGGGAAGAATATATGAAGGAGCATCTGGAAACGGATATTACAAAAATGCTCCATGAACTTGGGATTCCCGCCCATATCAAGGGCTATCAGTATCTTCGGGATGCCATCAGCATGGTGGTAAGGGACAGGGAGATGATGGAGGCAGTAACAAAGATCCTGTATCCGGAGATCGCAAAGAAAAATTATACCAGTTCCAGCCGTGTAGAACGTGCCATCCGCCATGCCATTGAGGTTGCATGGGGAAGAGGCAGCCTGGAAGTGATCGATGAACTGTTTGGATATACCATCAGTACAGGAAAGGGAAAACCAACCAATTCAGAGTTCATTGCCCTGATTGCAGATAAGATCTGCCTGGATTATAAAAAAATTGGGATATAGTAAATTGCCGGATACCCCAGAGTGCAGTGTAAAGATTTTGTTATAAAAAATTTACTAATAACTTCTTTCTTATTTATCAAAAGTAAGGTATACTATTGATTAAGGCAAAACGCCACCTGGAACTCAGGAGAGGGAGGTTTGGATGAAAAAGATTTTATTTGCGGCATCTGAGGCAGTACCATTTATAAAAACAGGGGGATTGGCAGACGTAGTTGGTTCACTTCCAAAGTGTTTTGACAAGAGATACTTTGATGTAAGAGTCATTATCCCAAAATATCTGTGCATCAAGCAGGAATGGCGGGACAAGATGCAGTATGTTGACCACTTCTATATGGACTATCTGGGACAGAGTCGTTATGTGGGCATCCTTCAGTATGTACATGAGGGAATTACATTTTACTTTATTGACAATGAAAGCTATTTTAACGGACCAAAGCCATATGGGGACTGGTATTGGGATCTGGAGAAATTCTGTTTCTTCTGCCGTGCAGCTCTTTCCGCATTACCTGTGATCGGCTTCCAGCCGGATGCAGTACACTGTCATGACTGGCAGACAGGTCTGATCCCGGTTCTGTTAAAAGACAGTTTCCATGGCGGAGATTTCTACCGCAATATGAAGTCTGTGATCACCATCCACAACCTGAAATTCCAGGGCGTATGGGATGTAAAGACGATTCAGAGATTTACAGAACTGCCGGATTATTACTTCACACCGGATAAGTTAGAAGCATACAAAGACGGCAACCTGTTAAAGGGCGGTATCGTTTATGCAGACGCGATCACTACTGTAAGTAATACCTATGCAGAAGAGATCAAGATGCCATTTTACGGCGAAGGCTTAGATGGCCTGATGCGTGCAAGGGCAAACAGCCTGCGTGGTATTGTAAACGGTATTGATTATGATGATTTTAACCCGGAAACAGACAAATATATCGTACAGCAGTATACAGCTAAGAATTTCCGCAAGGAAAAAGTGAAAAACAAGAAAGCCCTTCAGCAGCAGTTAGGACTTCCTGTAGATGAAAAGAAATTTATGGTAGGTATCGTTTCCCGTCTGACAGACCAGAAGGGACTTGACCTGGTACAGGGTGTGATGGATGAGCTTTGCAGCGACGATATGCAGCTTGTTGTATTAGGTACCGGTGATGAGCGGTATGAAAACATGTTCCGTCATTATGACTGGAAGTATCATGACCGCGTATCTGCACAGATCTATTACTCTGAGGAAATGTCCCACCGCATCTACGCAGGATGTGACGCATTCCTGATGCCGTCCTTATTTGAGCCATGTGGCTTAAGCCAGCTGATGGCCCTGCGCTATGGTACTGTGCCGATCGTCAGAGAGACCGGCGGTTTAAGAGATACCGTACAGCCTTACAATGAATTTGAAAATACCGGAACCGGCTTCTCCTTTGCAAACTACAATGCACATGAGATGCTTGGAAGCGTCCGCTACGCAAAATACATTTATTATAACAAACGCCGTGAGTGGAATAAGATCATAGACCGTGATATGGCAGCTGATTTCTCCTGGGGAACATCTGCAGCCAAGTATCAGGAACTTTATGACTGGCTCATTGGCTAAAATGGCAAGTTTAGAAAGAGGTGTGACACTCATGGATATGCCGGAAGCAAATGAATATTTAATGGATCCGGGGTATATGGAGTGTGTGGCAGATATATTAGACCATCCTGTATTCCAGTCCATGGACCAGTATATACAGCATGGAACAACGACCTGTAAATGTCATTGTATACAGGTATCTTATCTGGCTTATAAATTGTGTAAAAGATTTGGGGGAAACTGGAGGAGCGCTGCGAGAGCAGGGCTTCTCCATGATCTTTTTTTATACGACTGGCACACGCACGCCAGGGAAACAGGAGATCATTTCCATGGCTTTACCCACCCGAGGACAGCCATGGAAAATGCAAAACAGTATTTTGAACTGACAGATGAGGAAAAAGACACGATCCTGCGTCACATGTGGCCGCTGACACCGGTCCCGCCGTCAACAAGAGCGGGCTATGCGGTCACTTTTGCCGATAAGATGTGTTGCCTGGAAGAAACAAAAGCTACCGTGAAACGGTACGCGGCTGTACCGGGACATCTTCTGTTTGCGCAGACGGCAGAAAGGGGAAAATTTTAAAATATGGATACATGGAAAGCAATGCTGGGAAATCAGGTTCTTGTCAGTGCTGTAGTGGGCTGGACAGTAGCCCAGGTATTAAAGACCCTGATCGACTTTGCTTTGAATAAAAGCTTTAACGCAGAGCGTCTGGTAGGTTCCGGAGGTATGCCAAGTTCCCATTCAGCTACTGTGTGCGGACTGACGACAGCGGCGGCTTTAAAATATGGTGCCGGATCCTTTGAATTTGCCATATCCTTTATACTGGCTATGGTAGTTATGTATGATGCGGTAGGCGTAAGGCAGGAGACTGGCAAACAGGCCAGACTGTTAAATTCCATTTTACTTGAAAATCCGCTGAAATTAAGCAGTGAGGTACTTCAGCAGAAGTTAAAGGAATATGTGGGACATACCCCGATCCAGGTAGTGGCAGGTGCTATTTTAGGTATCGTTCTGGCACTGGTCATCAATAACTGTTATTAATGTAACTATTTATTTGTAATGTACTTTCCTTATGGAGGAATTGATGAGTATTTGTAATTATATAAACTGGTTTTTTCTCTACAGCTTTCTGGGATATCTTCTGGAATGTATTGTGCTCACCGTTGAATATAAGAGGCCGGTAGTGGACCGTGGCTTTGGCCATGGCCCCTTTTGCGTCATATACGGTTTCGGGGCAGTGGGCGCCTGCCTGCTTTTAAGCCCTTTGTCAGATCATCCCATAGAATTGTATACAGCATCCATGACTATGGCTACGACCATGGAACTGATAACAGCCAATGTGATGATCCGGCTGTTTGGAAGTTTCTGGTGGGATTACAGCCATAAACCATTTAACTACAGAGGGATCATCTGCCTGGAGAGCAGTCTGGCGTGGGGACTTTTAGGCCTGTTCTTCTTCAATTATTTAGACGGCTGGGTGCGCACAGCAGTAGGCTATATCCCGGGAAGGATAGGAAAGGTCCTGGCAGTCCTTCTTACCCTATTTTATGTTTTTGACTTTATCAGATGTATCCGCATGCGTCTGGGAATTCCGGAAGAAGGGGAAGAGGGAGAAACAGAAGAGACCATAGGAAGATTGAAGGTATATTAAAATGGAATTAAAAGAAGATTTAAAGGGTTGGCAGGTAGTGTTAGCATCTGCCTCCCCAAGACGGAAAGAACTGTTGGAACAGATCGGTATCTGCCCACAGATCTGTCCAAGCAATGCAGAAGAAAAGAAAGACGAGACAGACCCACAGAAACTGGTGGAAAAACTGTCCAGTGTAAAAGCAGAAGATGTAGCCGGTTGTTTTCCGGCGGGAACCCTGGTGATCGGAGCGGATACCGTAGTTTCTATTGTAAAAGACGGGGAAAGTGATCCGGTGATCTTAGGAAAGCCTGGAACCGTAGAAAAAGCAGAAGAGATGATCTCGCTGATCCAGGGACGCACCCACCAGGTATATACCGGTGTGACGGTGATCTTATGTCTGGGAGCGGACCGGTTTGCAGAAACTACTTTTGCAGAAAAGACGGATGTGGAAGTCTATGAGATGGCAGAAGATGAGATCCGGGCATATGCCGCAAGCGGGGAACCTCTTGACAAGGCAGGTGCCTATGGGATCCAGGGATCCTTTGCAGCTTATATCAAGGGGATCAAAGGAGATTACAGCAATGTAGTAGGCCTTCCTTTAGGACGTCTCTGCCATGAGATAAAAAGGCTTTTGGAGGAACGGGAAAATGATTAAGCTGATCGTCACAGATGTAGACGGAACTTTGGTGGAAGATGGTTTTACCAATGTAGATCCACGGCTTTTTGATACGATCCTGAAACTGAGGGAAAAAGGAATCCAGTTTGCAGTTGCCAGCGGAAGACCCTGGGCCAGTGTGGAACGTACCTTTGATCCTGTAAAGAAAAAGGTGTTCTATATTTCAAATAATGGTTCTTATATTGGCTGCTATGGCAGAAGCCTGTATGTATATGCCATGGACCGGGAGATCGTAAAGCGGCTGATCCATGCAGTGCGGAAAAATCCGGAATTTTCCATGGTATATGCAGCGGAAGACGGAGATTATACGGAGTCCAAGGACGATGCTCTCTGCAACTGGCTGGTGGAAAGCTATAAGTTTAATCTTCACCGTGTGGATGATCTGCTGACTGTGCCGGTTCCATGTACCAAACTCTCTATATACAGAGCCGGCGGCGTGGAAGAAGCGGTAAAACCTCTGGTAGAAGAATTTAAGGACATCCTTCAGATCTCCTGTGCAGGAGACGTATGGCTTGACTGTATGGCTAAAAATGTAAATAAGGGTCATGCGGTAAAAGTGATCCAGGACAGTCTGGGGATAAAGCCGGAAGAGACCATGGCGTTTGGGGATCAGTTAAATGATATAGAAATGCTGCAGCAGGCTTATTACAGTTTCGCAGTGGCAAATGCCAGGGATGAAGTGAAAAAAGCAGCCAGGTTTCAGGCAGACAGCAATGTAAACCAGGGTGTTTTAAAGATCCTGCAGAACCTGCTGTAAAAAGGAGTAAGTAACAATTGCAGATCACAGAATACTTAAATAAGAGGGTATTTTTGATTTTCCTGACGGTCATGCTTTTCTTTGTTTCAGGCTGCAGCAAAATGCCGGAAGGAATGTTAAAACAGGACGCAGAGCAGTATACCCAGGAACAGATACGCCTGATCGCGATAACGGAAAGAAACCGCTATCAGAATATTTATACAGGGCAGCTGTGGGGAGTAACGGCAGATTCCAATGGAAATACCTTTGAAACTCTTTTAAAGAACCAGGTACAGCAGTTTTTGGAAGAACTGGCAGTAGTAGATAGGATGGCCCAGGAAGAGAATATTTCCCTTACAGGGCAGGAAGAAGACGATATTAAAAATCTTTCCAGTGAATTTTTTCAGAGTCTTTCTAACGAGGACCTGAACTATCTGCAGATAACGGAAAATGATGTTTTGGATCTTTACAGAAAATATTATCTGGCAGATAAGACGGTGGGACAGCTGACCGATACGAAAAATCTGGAAGTCAGTGATGCAGAGGCAAAAGTGATCCAGGTAGAACGGATCGAAACAGACTCAAAAGACAAGGCAGAAGCTCTTTTAAGTATGGTAAGCGAAGAAAAAGCCGATTTTTTGGCGATTGCTGAAAAAAATTCCATAAACAGCCAGATCCAGTATCAGATCGGCTGGGATACAGGATTAAAAGAGCCGGACCGGTCTGCTTTTGATCTGGAGGAAAATGAGATCAGCCCCATCATAGAGGCAGGAGGCCATTTCTTTATCCAGAAGTGTACCAATGCTTATGACCAGACAGCTACCGCCGAAAGAAAGAGCAAACTGGCGCAACAGAAGAAAACGGAAGCGTTCCGGCAGATCTATGAGCCGTATCAGCAGAAATACCAGATCCGCCTGCCGGCAGATCTCTGGAAAAATATTGATTTTTCCGCTGGGGAAGGCTGCAGTACCGATAACTTTTTTACTTTATATCACAGTTATTTCAGTAATTAAGATCATAAGGGGGTACAGAAAAATGACAAAAGATAAGAAAACCAATCTGTTAAAAGGAGCCATGTTTGCAGCTCTTTTATCAGTTGCAGCTTCTTTTCCTGCATCAGCAAAGGAAGAGCGCACTCCTGTTGGCCATATTACACTGAATTTTAACGCAGATGTGCAGGCAGGTGATACAGATGCTACGATCTCTGTTTCTGTAGAAGATGGAAACTGCTCTGTAGAAAGTGCCGATTTTATCAATGAGCAGGAATACTGGGCCGGCGGGGAAAAGCCAAAGGTAGAAGTATGGCTTTCAGCAGACAGTGACTGTTATTTTTCAAAATCAGCAAAAAGTGCTTTCACTTTTAATGGAGATAAGGTAAAATATGTTTCCTGTGCAAGCAAGTATGATAAAGAAATGCTGAAACTGGTGGTAACACTGGAAAAGCTGGATAAAGATGATGAGGACCTGGATATAGACGGACTTAGCTGGGATGCAGACAACGGAATCGCAAACTGGGATCATCAGAGTCTTGCAAAGAATTACAAAGTACGTCTGTGCAGAGGAAAGGGAAGTACTTCCAATGACAATGGCATTGGATCTATTTATACTGTAAAGGAGAACAGCTTTAACTTTTCAGAGAAGATCCCGAAAGAGGGCACTTATTACTTTAAGGTCCGTGCGGTAGACTCCAGGGGTAATCAGGGAGACTGGGAAGAGTCAGCCTGGTTTGAAGTGACAAAAGAGCAGATGAAAGACTGGAAAGGCCCCTGGGAGAATAATGAAAAAGGCTGGTGGTATGTAAACAGAGATGGCTCTTATCCTGTAAACAACTGGCAGCAGATCGACTCTTTATGGTATTTCTTTGATGAAGAAGGTTATATGAAAACAGGATGGATCCACTGGAATGAAAAGGATTATTTCTGTGATGAGTCCGGTGCCATGCTGGTAAATACAGTAACACCAGACGGCGCATCTGTTGGGGCAGATGGAGCAAAGCTGTAAATAGAAAGGCAGATGAGAGTGCTCTTTGCTGTATTCACCTGTATCTGCTATGCAACAGGGATCGTTGAGTTTGCTTTTGACGCGGAAAACGGTGACAAAAAGCCTTGTAATTTCAAATGGGTTATGATATAGTATAAAATAGTTTTGTTTAACTATTAGAAACGGAGAGGTGTAGACAAATGGCAGTAGTTAAGGTTCTTTTATCCATTATATATGTTGTTCTGGGTATAGCTATTTCCGTAGTCATCCTGATGCAGGAAGGCAAGTCCAACGGACTGGGAAGTGCCATCGGTGGTATGGCAGACAGCTACTGGAGCAAGAATAAAGGACGTTCTATGGAAGGAGCTCTGGAGCATTTTACCAGATACGGTGCGATCGTATTTATGATCCTTACACTGGTCCTGAATATTCTTATGAAGACTCAGGGATAATAGAAAGAGACAGTCAAAACACCCTTCGTGTAACAGACAGAAGGGTGTTTTTTTATGTACTAGGAAATTCCGTTGGAACTCCCTAGTACACAAAAAGGCACGACCTGCCAACGATGCGCACTCGCGCGATGAGGAAGTTTGTCGCAAGCGACCGCGCTCGGCGCGAGAATGTGCCAAGGCACATTCTTATTTAATACAAAGGCAAATATAAGGGCACAGATCGCCTGCCTGGATGGTAGGTGAGACATAGATAAAGTAATAAAGAAAAGAGGTTATATGGACAGAGAGTTATTAGAACAGAGAAAACAGATGCTGACAGAACTGGTACATGACAAGGCTTATGTGCCTATGAAAGCAAAAGAGATCGCCATGCTTTTAAATATCCCCAAGGCAATGCGGGGAGAATTACAGGAAGTGCTAGACGAACTGGTTTCAGAAGGAAAGCTTGGGATCTCAAAAAAGGGAAAATATGGAAAACCGGAGACATTTGCTGTAGTTGGTACTTTTACAGGACATGCAAGAGGCTTTGGCTTTGTTACAGTAGAAGGAATGGAGCAGGACGTATTTATCCCTGAGGATAAGACAGGAAGTGCTTTAAATGGTGATAAGGTACAGATCGTCATTGAGTCTGAGGGCCGCAACGGACGCAGGGCAGAAGGTACGGTTTTAAAGGTATTGGAACATGCCAACAGCCAGCTGGTAGGCTATTATCAGAAGAATAAGAATTTTGGCTTTGTGATCCCTGATGACCAGAAGATCGCTAAGGATATTTTTATCCCACAGGGCTGTGATATGGGAGCTGTGACCGGTCACAAGGTAGTAGTAAAGGTAACAGATTTCGGTGATGAGCGTAAGAAGCCGGAAGGACGGATCAAGGAGATCTTGGGACATGTAAATGATCCTGGTACGGATATTTTATCCCTGGTACGTGCTTACAATCTTCCAGAAGTCTTTCCTGAGGAAGTAATGAAGGAACTGGAACATGTGCCGGACAGCCTGCCTACAGAGGGCTTAAAGGACCTTCCGGAAGGTTTTGAGGGAAGAAAGGATTTAAGGGATCTGCAGACTGTGACCATTGACGGGGAAGATGCCAAGGATCTGGATGATGCGGTGACATTGGAGCTGCTGGAAAACGGAAATTACCGTCTGGGCGTTCACATTGCAGATGTAAGTCATTATGTAAAAGAAGGCAGTGAACTGGATAAAGAGGCGTTAAAGCGAAGCACCAGCGTGTATCTGGTAGACCGTGTGATCCCTATGCTGCCTCACAAGCTTTCTAACGGGATCTGTTCTTTAAATCAGGGAACAGACCGTCTGGCAATGAGCTGCCTTATGGAAGTGGATCCTCATGGAACGGTAGTGGATCATGAGATCTGCGAAAGTGTGATCCGGTCTGACAGGCGGATGACTTATACGGCTGTGAATGCTATTTTGTCGGAGGCAGATACAAAGGAGAAAGAGGAGCAAAAGGCTGGTTTACTGGAAGAGTATAAGGATTTTGTGGCTATGTTTGAGCGCATGAAGGAACTGTCTGCTATTTTAAGGGAGAAGCGCAGCAAACGAGGGGCCATCGATTTTGATTTTCCGGAAAGTAAGATCATTCTGGATGAGAAGGGGAAACCGGTGGATATCCATCCTTATGAACGGAATGTAGCTACAAAGATCATTGAAGATTTTATGCTCCTTGCCAATGAGACCGTGGCAGAGGATTATTTCTGGCAGTCTGTTCCTTTCCTTTACAGGACCCATGATGATCCGGATCCGGAGAAGATGAAGCAGTTAGGTGTGTTTATTAATAATTTTGGATATTCGCTGAGATTGACTAATGGGGAAGTGCATCCAAAGGAGCTGCAGAAGCTATTGGACAAGATCGAAGGCAAGCCGGAGGAACCTCTTCTTGCAAGACTGGTCCTGCGGTCTATGAAACAGGCAAAGTATACTACCCAGTGTACAGGACATTTTGGATTGGCTGCAAGGTATTATACCCATTTTACATCACCTATACGTAGATATCCGGATCTGCAGATCCACAGGATCATCAAGGAGTGCCTGCGTGGGGGATTGAAAGAGAAGAGAGTTGCCCATTATGAGAAACTGCTGCCGCAGGTGGCTGTACAGACTTCTGCATTAGAGCGCCGGGCTGATGAGGCGGAGCGCGAGACTGAGAAGATGAAGAAGTGCGAATATATGTCCAGGTTTGTTGGACAGACCTTTGAGGGAGTGATCTCCGGAGTTACTAACTGGGGCTTTTATGTGGAGCTGCCTAATACAGTGGAAGGTCTGGTGCGCATCAGTGAGCTGCGGGATGATTATTATATTTTTGATGAGAGCAGATATGAGCTGGTGGGCGAGATGAGCAGAAAAGTGTATAAGCTGGGCCAGACAGTACGGGTAGTTGTAGCCGGTACGGACAAGCTTTTGCGGACTGTGGATTTTGTTCTGGAAAATCAGGCAGTATAATGGTATGATAGTGGGAGCAAATGAGATAGAAAAACAGAGATCAGTTCTGTTTGCAGGGCAAAGAAACTGAAAATGGGAGGTGTTTATCATTTCTAAGGAAAGTATTAAGCTGATCGCCAATAATAAGAAAGCGTATCATGATTATTTTATTGATGATAAATGGGAAGCTGGTATTGAGCTGTTTGGTACGGAAGTTAAGTCCATCCGTATGGGAAAGTGCAGTATTAAAGAGGCTTTTGTGAAGATCGATAAGGGGGAAGTGTATGTGTATGGTATGCACATCAGTCCTTATGAGAAGGGAAATATTTTTAATAAGGATCCTTTGAGAGTGAGAAAGCTGCTTCTTCATAAATACGAGATCATGAAGTTAAATGGAAAGATCGCGGAAAAGGGATATACGCTGATGCCGCTGCAGGTTTATTTTAAGGGAAGCCTGGTGAAGGTGCAGGTGGGACTTGCAAGAGGTAAGAAGTTGTATGATAAGAGAGCGGATATTGCTAAGAAGGACCAGAGGAGAGAGTTGGAGAAGGATTTTAAGGTGAAGAATTTATATTAAGGTAAAAAGTCGCTAAAGGTCCGCAGGGGCCGCTGAAAGCCTGACCTCCTTTCAGCGGCCCCTGCTATTTTTATATCTATATTTATAAAATGGGGATATTAGATATTGCAAAGACCATATTCGCAATAGCTCCATGGGGGATATTTAAACACATTTAATCACTAATGTCAATTTTAAATATAAAAAAGCAAGTGGATTTCCACTTGCTTTTTAGTGACCTGACCGGGAATCGAACCCGGGTTTACGCCGTGAGAGGGCGTCGTCTTGACCGCTTGACCATCAGGCCTTATTCTGTTTTGTCTTGACTGTTCGCCGCTGACTCGTATATAATAGCACAGCGGTATGGGTTTGTCAAACATTTTTTTGAAAAAATTTAAAATTTTTTTGGGGGATAGTTTGGAGGGTAAAAAGGTAAGTAAAAAGACCCGTCGGGGAACGGGTCTTTTTAAGGAGAAGGTATTTCGTTTCTTATGGGGGTGTAGCAAAAACTATATAATGTATTGGGGGGTTACGTCTATTATAATAGCATAGGAGTTTGGAAAAGTGTGCACAAAGATTGAAAAATATGAAAAGCTGTTTTGTGCAAAACACACATTTCCGGTATACCGGTGGACAAAGCTTCCAAGAGTACATCCCTAAAAAGGAGGAGGCGGACTGAAAACTTTCCAGTCCGCCGAGTATTATGAAAAAAAGTTGTTTGCATTAACTCTTTACGCTCTTTAGTATAGAAAACAATCGTGAAGAAAGTTTGTTCAAATTGTAAGTAAATTGTGAACGGAATGTAAAGAAATAAAATAGCAACTGGCTGCCATTTGAAAGGCCCTATAGCTTTGCGTCACAGTCTTTCGACTGCTTTGCCTAAAATATATTGTTTCTTTAATTAATACCTTAAAGATTTTTGTGTCAAAAAAAATATAGGGTAAAAGACTTGAAATATGCGGTAAAATTCAGTAGAATAGGCAAAAATCATTAAAAACAAAAGAGGGGGCACAGTATGAAGAGATTGATGCCAATATTTATTGTTATATTGCTGTCAGGCTGTGGCATTTTGACAGCTTATGCGCCTAACATGCTTTCTATGATCGTAGTTGCGGTTATGGGCGTTGTAGTGCTTTTAGGAATTATATATGGACTGATACCGGTACTTACATTTACACAGGGACTGTTAACAGGCCAGAAGAGTATACAGAGAGCCTCGGAAGCAGAGGAAAAGTCGGTCTGGATCACCGCTTTACAGATGGACCGTTTTTTCAGACAGAAGAAAATGGACCAGTTGTTTCGGGAATACAGGGACAAGGTAAAGCAGCAGCGCCAGAATGGACAGATCGTCAGTGATCTTGAAGATATTTTAAATGAAGATGTCCTGGCTCTTTACAGCTGGCAGGGAGTCGTTGCACAGATCCCTGGAACATTAACAGGTCTTGGAATTTTAGGTACCTTTATCGGCCTTCTTAGGGGTCTTAGAAATATTAACTTCGTTACGGTTGAGGCGGCACTTAGCAGTGTGCAGTCCATTCTGACCGGTATTGATACCGCATTCTATACATCCATAGCAGGTGTTATCCTGTCCATTCTTTTTAATATATCTAATAATATCCTCCGTAATACAATGGATCGTGAAATGGGGATCTTTCTGGAAGTTTTTCACAGAGTGGTCCTTCCTACTACTCAGGAACAGGAACGCTACCGTTCCCGCAGAGAGACAAGACAGATCATGGATCTGTTGGACCGCCTGCCAAAGAAAGATGATTATTCAGCTTCCGGTATGGGGGCAACTGCAGACTCAGCCATTGGAAATGAGCGTCTTCTGATGCCGCAGATCTTAAATGGCCTTAAAAAGAATGAATTTATTTTTCTGTTACAGCCTCAGTATGAATTAAATACACGAAAGATCATAGGTGCAGAAGCTTTGGTGCGCTGGAACCACCCGGCGTTGGGCGAGATCTCACCTGCAGTATTTATTCCGGTACTGGAAAATAACGGATATATTACAAAACTGGATCAGAAGATCTGGGAAGATGTATGCGCAATGATCCGCAGATGGATCGATGAGGGTATAAAACCTCTTGCGATTTCCATTAACGTAACAAAAACAGACCTGCTTGCAATGGATGTTGTGGAGATCTTTGATGAACTTCTGAAAAAATACAGGATACCGCCAAAATATTTAAATATCGATATTGCGGAAAATGCGTACAAAGAGGTTTACGGCATTGTATCCGAAGTGGAAAAGTCCCTTCAGCAGAAAGGCTTCCGCATTGCCCTCGATGGTTTTGACGGTGACTATATGGGACTGCACTCTGTAGGAGAGATCGGAGCGGATGTACTGAAACTGGATCTGCGCAGCCTGAATAAAGAGAAGAAGAGCGGCAGTGTACAGGATGTGTTTGACCGGGCAAAGACACTGAGGCTGACCCTTACCGCAGAGGGGATCGAAAGCATGGAACAGTTATCACTTCTGCGTAAGTGCGGATGTACAGAAGGCCAGGGATATGTATTTTCCAGACCATTATCAATCGAAGAGTTTGAAAAAATCCTAAAGGTAGGACAGGATGCATGAGACGGCGTAGGAAAGACCAGAACGGAGAGTATAATTACTGGCAGCCTGCTACGGATATGATGACAGGACTTGTATTTGTCCTGATGCTGATCGTAGCGCTGTTGGGCCTGTATCTTTTAAGTGACTATACAGGATATAAATATGATGAAACAGAAGGCGTAGAGGAGACAACGGCACAGGAGACCCGTCCGGATGATGACGGCTGGAGCTGGAAGGAATATAAAGGCAACGGCGATCATGAGGATGTAGGAGATGGGGCCGGAGACGGAGGCGGATCCGGACAGGAGCAGCCTATCATCCAGACCGGCGGAGGCGGTTACGGTGACGAAGGCATCAAATCAGCGGTATTTACCGAGCTGGTGGATGACGAAACAGACCGTATTATCCCGGATGAGGGAGTCCGCTTTGAACTGTACCGCACAGACTGGGGACTGCAAAATGGAATGGGAGCCCTTCAGATCCTGAATACCTATTATCCGGAAAAGATCTCCTATCGTGAATATGAGACAACAGAGGAAGGCGTATTTTATCTGCCGGAAAAAATCTACCAGGGAGATTATTTCTTCCGGGAATTAAATGAACCGGAAGGATATGACGCGGCAGGGGATACCTATTTTAACCTGGATAAGATGTATGACTGGCCGGATCCTTTTGTAGTCCAGATCCGTGTATCACCAAGCAAGAACGTGATCCGGGTGCAGATGTCAGATCTGTTAAGCAAAGACCCGGTAGGAGGCGGAACCTTCCAGGTACGGGCAGCAGAAGATGTGGCTACGCTGGATGGTACCGTGCGCTATATAGCGGGACAGCTGGTAGATACCATTACCTGTGATGAAAATGGTTACGGTGAGAGTAAGGAACTGTATCTGGGAAGCTATACACTGGAACAGGCGGGAATTCCCCGCTATTACGCCGGGATCAACGAACAGCCGGAAGCTCTGGTAGAGAAGAAAAACGGGGAAGAACCCCCGATCCATGAGATTGATACAGAAAAGACAAAGATCACTTTAAAACTTTCAGATGAATTATATCAGCAGCAGCCGCTGTCCGGGGCAGTATTTACAGTTACCAATGGAACAACAGGTGTTTCCCAGACTGTAGAGACAGACCAAAATGGCCAGATCCTCCTTACAGACCTGGATAAGAATACCAGTTATAAGATCAGACAGCAGCAGACCATAGAAGATTACCAGCTGGATCCGATCGAATATACAGAAGATGTAGATGCCTATGGACGCATAAACGGGGAAAACCAGGCAGAAATGGATCTGACAAACAGGATGCTTCGTATATCTGTCCATGGAACGGATATGATCCTGCGAAAAGATGTAGCAGATATCCAGTTATCCCTTTATGACAGTCAGGATCAGCTGATCGAGTCCTGGGTATCAGGGGAAAGCGGAAAAATGTTCACCAACTTAAAAGAAGGCAGTTACTATGTGCTTCAGGGAGATGACGGGGAGAAGCGTTATGACTTTACAGTAGCAGATACAGCGCAGGTACAGAACTGGAATGTAACAGTACTGACTCTTCGGGGCATTCTTACACTGGCAGCCGGTATGGTTGGCGGAACCGTTGTGATCATTCTTCTGCTCTTTGCAGGCATTACACTGGCAGGCAGAAGAAAAAAAGAAGATAAGAAAAAAGACAGTGAGAAAAAACGATGAATGGTGTACAGATCAGAGTAGGAGATTTACTTTACGCGATCGGGAAACGCTGGAAGATGATCCTGGCGTTTGTCCTGGTTGGATGCGGGTTTGGTGCTGCCTTAAGCGGCATATCGTATGTACAGGGAAATTATACAAATTACAGGATCAACTGTTCCATTGCAGTAACATCCCAGTCTGAGACAGGAAATTTTACAGGGAATTCCAGTTATTTTAACCCTAATGATTTTTATCTGGCTCAGGATATGGTAGATGCAGTGGGGTATGTGATGAAAAGCGAGCGGGTTCTGCGTGAGGCAGCGGAAAGTGTGAGAATCGTTGATCCGGATCCGGTGGCCATCGCCAGAAATCTGGATATAGAGCGTTACAATGAGACACAGATCATTGAGATCAGCTTAAAATGGCATGACGCAGACACAGGGATCCGCTTAATGAACGCGATCTTGGATACTTCCCGTGAGGTGCTTCCAAAAACATTAATGGTAGGATCTGTTTCTACTATTGATGAGCCGCAGGCAGAATATATCATGGGAATGGGCGGCCTTTCCCATATCTGGCTGATCACAGGTGTGATGGGCTTTATCATGGGAGCCGGTATGGCAATGCTGGAGCTGATCATGCGTCCGACTCTGCTGAACCTGAAAGATGTGGAAAATGTGTTTGGCCTGGAAACTATGGGGATCATCCCAAATGACCAGGAATATTTCAGGGACGGAAGGGTGATTTTGGAAAAAGATGGAATGACCGACTCAGCGGTCCGCCAGAATTTTACATCTGCTGCCTATATTTTGCAGAACCGTCTGGGTCTGAAAGATGAGACCTGCAGTTTTTATGTAACATCCGCAGAAGAAGGGGAAGGAAAGAGTACAGTTGCTGCCAATCTGGCAGTACAGCTGTCCGATATGGAAAAGAAGGTCCTTCTTGTGGATCTGAATACCAGAAATCCCCGTCTGGGCAGTATGTTTTTACATTCTGTGGATTACAGCCGTACATTAAATGCCCTTTATAAAGGGGAGACGGATCCGCTAGAAGCAGTGATCTCCCTTACCGGGTATCTGGACCTGCTTCCATCCGTACTGGAACGAAATGCCATTCCTATGGACGGACAGGTATTTGATTTTATCAGAGGCCTTGAAAAGGACTATGACTATGTGATCATTGATACTCCTTCTGTTGGACAGGTTTCTGATGTATTAAGCCTGAACCAGATCGCCCAGGCAGTGCTTTTTGTGATCCGTTATGATGATGTGGCTCTTCCGATGATCCAGAATGCCATTGACAAGCTGGACAAGTCCGGGATCCGTATCCTTGGCTGTGTTGTAAATGCCGCCCAGAAAACAGGGGGAAAATATTTCGGCGGTGAACGGAATGTAGTAGAAAACCGGGGAAGAAAACCGAAGAAGCCGGAAGCAGAAACAATGAAAGAAACCATGGATGATCTGAATGATCTGGAAGACATGATGAAATCCGCAAAAGAGACCCAGGCTTTAAAATCTACCCATCCGCATACAGAGGAAGATACCGCATTTAATGGTCTGTTAGAAGAACTGACAGATGATCTGTTAGAGACATCAAACCGGCTTTCCAACCAGGAGGCCATCGAAGCTCTGGTACAGATGGGAATGAATGAGAGCGGAAGGGAAGAGTCTCAGGAGGAACTTGAAAATGAGGATACAGAACAGTCAGAGACAGACCCTGAGCAGTCAGAGCAGCCGTAAAGATCTTTTAAAGAGCCGGATCGTTGACACAACTGTTATCTTTATCCTGCTTGTCAGCTTTGGATTTCCAGGTAAATATACCATGCTCCTTGGTTCTGCCAGCAGCAAGATCCTGGAATACGCATCCTTTGGGGCGCAGCTTCTTCTCATGCTGTTTTCCAGCAGTGAAGACGGCTTTATGAGCCTGAAACTGCTGGATCTGAAAGAAAAATACGCGGTTATTTATTTCATGGCAGCTGTCTATTTCTTAGACTCCATGCTGGTGACACGGTATCCCAGTGAACAGCTTATTTCCTGTATCCGTTATACAGCCACCATCTTTTTCGCACTTTGGATGGTAGAGTATTATGACGGGGAGAAACTGTTTCATCTGATCGCAGCGGCACAGGTGATATTTACCTGTCTTACATTTGCTTTTATGCTTTTAAGACCGGGAGCTGTTTTCTCACAGGAACAGGGAGAACATGATTTTACCGGTTTTTTAAGGACAAAGAACAATGCGGCATCCCAGTTTTCCATTTGCATTCTCCTTCAGATCGCATGGTTTCGTATTCTGCGGGCAAAACAGATGATCGTATCGCGAAAGTATCTCCTTTCTTTACTTGCACAGGGGATCTTTCTGGTCCTGTGCAATGCCAAGGGAGCTGTGTTATGCCTGATCTTTCCGCTACTGTATGTGCTGTTTGGAAAATATAAGGAGGAACCGGGAAAAAGACTGCCCCTTGGGGTGATCTATGTTACCTTAAGCGTTGCCTTTCTCATAACGGCTCTTACGATTTTACCGCTGTTTCAACCATTATTTTCCTTGATCGGAAAGGACGCCACTTTAACAGGTCGTATCCCGTTGTGGCGGCAGATCATCCAGGTTATGATCAACCGGCATACATTTACCGGATATGGATATGGAATGTTCTGGAGGGACCGACAGGCAGTTGCCATGGTCCATCAGGCATTTTCACGAAATTCTTTTATGGGAAGCATGACAACAGGCGCCCACAATGTTTTGCTGGAATTGTGGATGAATGTAGGTCTGTTTGGAGTTGCCGCGTATTTTACGGCTATGATCATTTCCACCATAGGAGCAGAGCGGATGGAATGGACCGATTATCTGTTCAGTGCGGCGTATATCCTGTGGTTTATGGTATTTGGCTGGACAGAACGTTCAATGTCCACTTATGAATATCAGACTTTGTTTTTATTTATCGCAATGGGATCTGCCTGCAATAAACAAAGGGTAGGGCCAAAGAGGAGACAATATGTTAAGTAGTTTGGATATGCGGGATGGGATGCAGTTATTTCTCTGCGCTGTGATCCTGTTCGGGGCTTATTGCGCTGCCTTAGGCGTGATCTCCGGACGGATCCAGAACAGGAGCGGGATAGTGCCTGCAGCCATGATCCTTTTATGTATTTTTGGCTGTGTAGGCGTTATGCTGTTTTTTGTGTTCCAGGTCACTGGAGAAAGCAGCATTGTGCTTTTTATGCTTCTTGTGCTGTTGTCTCTTTTGATCTTCGGCGGAGAACTGTGGTTTATCATGCAGAATATAAGGACCTTAAATAAAGGCGGCTGCGCCCTGCTTCTCACCTATGTGCTTGCAGTACTGGCTGTGACTCTTTTATGGAGAAAAGGGGGAACAGACAGCAGATTGCAGATGCAGCTTTTTACAGGCGTAGGGGAAGCGCTGCAAAAACACAGTTTACAGCCTGTATGGCATATGCTGCAGAATGTAGCCCTGTTTGTGCCGGTGGGACTGTTGTTTCCGCTGATCCATCCTGCCTTTGACCATCCGGGATATGCAGTGATGAACGGTCTCATGCTTTCGGTATGGATCGAGACCATACAGATGATCACAGCCTCCGGAACCTGTGATGTAAATGATATTCTGACCAATACCCTGGGAACTGCCATGGGATATGGGACCTTTTGGATCGGCAGGGGGATGAGAAAATGAAAGTTTTAATGGTAGACCAGTTCCTGCCAAACAGTGTGTATGTGGTAGAATTGTGCAGGGAATTGAGAAAATATGCGAAAATAACCATATTTTGTAAAAAGAACGCAGGAACGGATCTGGATGGGGTCATCTGGAAAGATAAGCTGTACGCAGGCGGAAAAGGAAAAATGGCTGCTGTATGGGAATATGGAAAAGGCCTGTTCCGTCTGCAAAAAGAGATCAAAAAGGGCAGCTATGATGTAGTCCACGTACAGTCCTTTAAAGACGCAAAATACGAGATCCCCCTGTACTGTAAAAATAAAAAATACATTCCCCGTCTGGTGCATACAGTACACAATCTCCTTCCCCACGAAGCCTCAGCGGGGGACAGGGAGCTGTACAGCCGTTTTTATAACTGCTGTGACCTGTTGGTGGTGCATAATGAATATTGCAGGCAGCTTTTGATGAAAGAGTATCAAATTCCGGAGGAAAAGATCTGTATTACCCCTCATGGAAGCTATACCCAGATCAGAAAAGAGGAAAATACAGATTTTGGGCTTACAGACCGGAAGATACGGTTTTTGCAGTTTGGCATTTTAAGGCCATATAAGGGAGTGGATATCCTGCTAAAAGCGTTGGCACAGATCCCGGCTGAAAAACGGGAAAAGATCCAGGTGATCATTGCCGGAGCCCAGCATCCCAAACTGGACCCTACGGATTATGGGGCAATGATCCGGGATCTGGGGCTGGAAGATACAGTGGACCTTATAAAGAAGCACATTCCCGATGAAGAACTGGATGCCCTTTACCGTCAGGCGGATATCTGCCTGTTCCCGTACCGGGACATTTATGGAAGCGGCGCCCTTTTAATGGCTTACAGTTATGGGAAACCGGTGATCACCAGTGATATTCCTGCTTTCCGGGAAGAAACACAAAATGGAAAGACAGGTATCTTAACAGCAGGCGGGGATCCTGAAAAACTGAAAGAAGCTATTTTAAAGGCTGCGGACTGGTCCAGAAAAGAGTATCTGGACGATCAGAAAGAAATAGAAAAACTCACAGAGGAAAAGTACAGCTGGAAGATCTCCGCAAAAATTCTGAGGGAGGCGTACAGGAAAAGATGAACAATCAGAAACAGGAAACAAGTATGAAGCGGGCCATTATGATGAATATGTTCTGGGCGCTGTTTTCCCTTTTGATCAACACCCTGATGAATTTTCTCATCACGCCTTATGTGACCAATAATATCGGAGTGGAAGCCTATGGCTTTGTAGCCCTTGCCAATACCTTTATCAGCTATGTGGATGTGATCTCCGTTAGCCTGAACGCCTACGCAGGCCGTTTTATTTCCGTGGCATACCACAAAGGACAGAAAGAGGAGGCAAACCGGTATTTTTCCTCTACCATTGTGGCAGATGCCGTTCTCGGGGGAACGGTATTTTTGCTGGGGATCGCCATGATCTTAAAGATCACCTGGTTTTGTAAGATCCCACAGGAACTGGTGCCGGATGTAAAAAGATTGTTCTTTTTAGTCCTTCTGCGCTATATCATGGTGGTCATGCGGACTGCCTTTGAAACAGCCGCCTTTATCGCGGACCGCATCGATATAACAGAACGGCTGCAAAGCGGAGCCTATCTTTTGCAGGCAGGGATCCTGCTTTTTGTATGCCTAAACTGGTTCCCGCACGTATGGTATGTGGGACTGGCATCTATGTCAGCGGCGCTGTTTTTACTGTTGGCAAATGTAGCTGTCAGCCGGAAACTTCTGCCGGATCTGCGTTTTGGGCGGGATAAATGGTCTCCCGGGGCTATCTGGGAGATCGTTTCTACAGGCATATGGACATCCATCAACAACCTGGGAAATGTGTTAAATAATGGTCTGGACCTGTGGATCACCAACCGGATGCTGGATGCAGTGGTCTTAGGTCAGATCTCAGTTGTAAAAACCATTGCGTTTTTAAGCAACAGCGTTATTATGAAAGTCAGTTCTTCCTTTAAACCAAGGCTTTTAATGCTGTATGCGGAAAAAAGGATGTCCCAGCTGACAGAACTTCTGAAAAAAGCCATGCGCTGTACCGGCTTTTTTGAGGCAATGGTGATCGGCCTTTTTTCTGTCAGCGGCTATGATTTCTTTCGTATATGGCTGCCAGGGCAGAATACGAAATTTATTTTCTGGGGAGCCATGATCGTTCTGGCAAGCGATCTGGTACCGGGAACCGTCAATCCGCTGTATTATGTATACACATTGACCAAGCGCCTGAAAGTTCCAAGCATTGTAACTATTCTTATGGGAGTGGCAAATGTGATCTCCATGATCCTTTTATTAAAGTGGACGTCGGCAGGAGGGTATGCCGTTCTTTTGACCACACTGGTGATCAACGGAGTGCATTTTTTTGATGCTCCTCTTTATGCCGCCCATTGCCTGGGACTTTCAAAGAAAGAATTTTATCCAACAATCATACGGAATGTGCTGTCCGCAGTGACCGTAACGGGGATCGGTCATTTCCTGCGCCTGCACTGGCCTTTTGTTTCAACATGGATGGGGTTATTTTTAAAAACATGTCTGGCAGGAGTGATATTGATGCCACTTTTGTGTGTGCTCCTGTTTCCGGCATCGGATCTGAAAGAATTTTTATGGAAAAATAAAAGATAAACACAAAATATAAACATAGAGGGAAACACCGATGGAAAAACAAAGACTGATGAATGTTTATGTAAATAACCTTACTATGATGGAGTCAGTAAACCGGATCCATGATATGATCCGTGAAAAACAGACTTCCTACGTTGTAGAAGTAAATGTAGATGTTGTAATGAAAATGGAAAAAGATCCCTATTTAAAGAAGATCTCCGATGAAGCGGATCTGACGCTGGTAGACGGCCAGCCCTTAGTCTGGATTTCCAAAATGAAAGGAAATACCCCTATCCGGGAAAAGATCTCCGGTTCCGATCTGGTACCGGAGCTGCTTGACGAACTTTCCAGGGAAAACAGAAGTGTATTTATCCTGGGAGGTCTGGGGGATACTGCGAAAAAAGCAGCAAAAAAGGTGAAAAAGCATTATCCGGGAATGAGCATTGCCGGAACCTACGCCCCGCCGTTAGGCTTTGAAAAAGATGCCAAAGAAATAGAAAAGATCAACCATCTGGTAGCAAAGACCCATCCGGACCTGCTCCTTGCCTGCTTTGGATGTCCCAAACAGGAAAAATGGATCTATGAAAATTATAAAAAATGCGGCGCCATTGTATCCGTATGTGCAGGGGCGACTGTAGATTTTCTGGCAGGAAATATCAAACGGGCGCCAAGATGGATCAGCCAGTGTGGCCTGGAATGGTTTTACCGCTTCTTAAAAGAACCCCGCCGTCTTTTTAAACGATATTTCATTGACGATATGGGAATTGTAAAGCTGGTATGGAAATACCGGAGTTTATAAATGATTTCCGGAAGATGAGAAAGATGGGTGGAGGAAAACAGATGAAACTTGGAATTTTATGTACCATGATCAATGGATTTGGCAGAAGAGGATACTACAACAGCCAGGAGATCGGTTTAGGACGGGCGCTGGCACGAAAAGGCCATGAAGTGATGATCTATAAGGGGATCGACCCCTCAGAAAAAGAGGAAAAGGTCCAGGTGGAAAAAAATCTGACCATCTGGTATCTTCCCATGAAGCATCTGGGAGCGCACGGCTTTATGGACTGTAAATATCTGGACCCGCAGTTAAAAGCCCTGTTCTGCTTCGGAGACCAGCAGATCTTCCTGCCTCATGTATACAGATGGTGCAGGCGCCGCCGCATTCCCTTTGTGGCCTATGTGGGAACTGCCCACAGCCTGGACTCCAATTTTAAAAGCAAGGTGATGAATGCCCTTTTTGCAGCAGGTACCTTAAGAATCTATAAGAAAAATCCGGTCCTGGCAAAGACAAGCGCTGCAAAAGAGGAATTAAGGCAGCTGGGTGTCCCTCACGCAGTGATCGCACCGGTGGGACTGGATAACGCTGTTTTAAAGAAAAATATCCCGGCGGATGAGAAAATGCGCCTGAGAAAAGAACATGGATTTGAAGCAGATGACGTGATCTTATGCAATGTTTCCCGCTTATCCTGGGAAAAACGTCCTTTAGAGCTGATTGATCTGTTTTTGCAGGTAAAAGGTAAGAAGAAATTTAAGCTGATCATTGTGGGAAACGGTCCGCTGGAAGAAGAACTGAATGAAAAGATCCGCAAAAACGGTCTGGAAAAAGAAGTAAAGATCTATCCCAATGTTCCTTATGAGAAGATGTGGGAGATCTATGAAATGTCCGATTATTATCTGAACATGAACAAAGGGGAGATCTTCGGTATGGCGATCATGGAGGCGGTTTATTATAAAACCTCTGTGGCTGCTATCCGCGCCCTGGGACCTTCTGTAACATTAAAAGATATGAAGGGACACAAGCTCTGCGAAAATGATGATGAGATGGCAGAATGGATCACCGGCCCCTATCCTTCGGAAAAGGATCTGCAGGAAAGCTCTGAAAAAATGGCGGCTACATTTACCTGGGACCGCTGCGCAGATGCCTTTTTACAGGCATCTTCTGAAAAAAGCAGCAGGTAAAAACCGGAACAGTATTTGCCAGTATGGGAAAAGCAGAGTATAATCAGTTTCAGAGATGTACTTGCATGGATTTAGAACAAATGAGAAAGGATAAAAGGAAGATATGCGTACAAAACGATTGGGCGATATGCTGATCGAACTGGGACTGCTTACCAATGACCAGTTAAAGCGGTAGTCCTAAAACTGATAAACCTGGAAACACTTATACCGAGTTTTCAACTATGGATGATGCAAAAATCTCTGGTAAAGTAGTGTATGATGATATCTGGGTAGGAATTACTACTTCCGCAGATGATGAAAAGGGTACAATTTCTAATGAGTCTGTAAAGATGTATGCGAAGTCTACTAAATCATCAACAACTGAGTCAAAATAATTTTTGAAAATCTTTCAAAACACCAGAAACCACATACGTGGAGAAAATGGATGGGGTTTCCCCCATCCATTTTCTTGTATAAGAAACCGGGGAGAAAAAGTTGTACCAAGGCGGTGAAATTATGAATATGAAAAAGATCAAAGAGAAAAAAGGCTTTACACTGGCAGAACTTTTGGTAGTTGTAGCCATTGTAGGTATTCTAGTAGCTATCAGTATTCCTGTTTTTACAGCCCAGAGGATGAAAGCGGTCATTGCAACAAATAAAGCGAACATCCGAGCCGCAAAAGCAGCAGCAACTGCAGAATTTTACAGCAATTCAGATCTTTTAGATGTACATAACGGCAATACCCTTACTACGGCAGCCTATTTTATTTATGATGTAAAAGAAGGAAAGCTGAGTGATGTAATTAAGGTGAATGATAAGAACTACAATGGAGCCCAGTACAATGGAAAAAGTTGCAACACCCTTGGAAAAGAGCTTAGTAATAAGGCTATAAATGGGGAAGTATTGGATCAGATCATTGTTTTCATAGGAAATGCAGAAAACGAAAATGATAAGTATCACAACAACCCTTCAGCAATTCAGACAGCTCCCTATTATACAGATGATAATGAAATTGGATACAAGGGTGGAAACGATAATCCATTTGGTCCAGACCATGGTTCATCTACTGCTGGTTGATCTATTGGTATAAACAGGAGATTTACAATATGCTTCACATCAGTTTCGGCATTACAGCCTATATTCTTTTCATTACATTTATCCTTGGCTGCTGCCTGGGAAGCTTTGCAGACTGTGCCGCAGTCCGCCTGGTATCCGGGCAGTCCGTCCTTTCCGGCCGCTCCCACTGTGACAGCTGCGGCCATGTTTTAGGTGTTCTGGATCTGTTCCCTGTTCTTTCCTGGCTACTTTTGAAGGGTAAATGCCGTTACTGCGGCGCAAAGATCCCGCCGGAGTCCTTTATCACGGAGCTGATAGCAGGGATCGGCTGCTGTCTGGTGGTATACCGGTATGACCTGTCTGTTATGAGTCTACAGGGGATCCTTCTGGGATTGATCCTGCTGATCGTCAGTCTTACAGACCTGCACTCCTGGATCATTCCTGACCGTCTTCATGTGGCAGGTGTTCTTGTATTTTTAGCTACAACTGTTTTCATGCCGGATCCATTACACAATATCCTCAGGGGATTGCTGTTAGGAATTGCCTTAGGCGGCGGCATGCTTGTATTATCTCTCCTTTTTGACCGCCTCACAGGAAAAGAAAGCCTGGGCGGAGGAGATATTAAATTATTTTTTATGACCGGGTTGTACCTTGGGTCAGCCTGGGAAATTTTATTTTACCTTATTTTGAGCTGCCTTTTGGGACTTGGTTTTGCTGCTCTCAGAAAAACCCAGAAACTTCCCTTTGGTCCGTCTATTGCGGCAGCATGTTTTATTATGATCGTATATGGAGACGTGATGACCCGGTGGTATACGGGGCTATTTTAAAGCGGAGTATAATATATGAAAAATTGTTTGGGTATTGAAATTGGACATTACCGTGTAAAAATCGCATATATGGAACATGGCGAACTGCAGACCTATGTTTCCGAGCGTCTGGAGACTGAAAATCAGACGGATATGAAAGTATACGCGGAGCTTATAAAGGACGTTTTAAAAGAAAATAATATTCGCTGCAAGAACGCAGTGTTCGTACTGCGCCAGGATGATACCTATGTAAAGCGGTGCAGCGTCCCTCTTATGACAGTGGACCAGTTAAAACTGAACCTGCCATTTGAATTCCACGATTATATTGGAGATGAGCTGGAACAGTACCAGTTTGATTATGGTGTGATCGAGAGGACAGAAGACCAGATGGACCTGATCGCTGCCTGCTGCAGAAAAAACCTGTGTCAGCAGTTTTTGAAACTTGCAAAAATGGCAAAATTAAAGCTGGTTGGTCTGGTCCCCGGTGTGATCGGTCTGGAACGTATCCTGGAGCATATGAACGAGGGTGAAGAAAAGAAAGACTTTGCAGTCCTGGATCTGGGAACTAAGGCCCTGCGTATGCATTTCTTCCGCAAGGGAATCTATGATACCACCCGTACCATGGAGCCAGGCTGTGAAGAGATCGAGCAGATCCGACGGGGAGATAAGGAACAGCTGGTACAGTTAAATGTAGATGATGATGATACATTCTGGGGCGAAAAAGGTGAAAAAACACTGGATGAAGCTTTAAGTAACCGGTATCAGACCATTGCGGTACAGGCCATGCGTGTACTTAACTTCTACAGTTTCAACAACAGTGATAATACCATAGACAGTCTTTATTACTGCGGCGGCGGTGCCAGATACAAGGGACTGATCGATACTTTAAGTGATACAGTGGGAATTCCGGTTAAAAGTATTGGAGAAATACTTCCGGAATTAGACGCAAAGAAGATGCCGGAATGGATCGACAGTCCTCAGACAGTAGGAGTATTACTTGTATAAGGAGGAAGACCGTGATGGATTTAAAAAAGATCGCTAAAATGCAGATCGGTGGTCCGAAATATCCGGACAAAAAAAGGATCAATCTGTATCAGCGTGAAGTAAAAAAAGGTGCCGTTGCAGGGCAGATTGTTACATTGGCGGCATTTTTAGTATTCCTGTACGGTTTTTCCCAGGTGGGTATTGTAATGCCTATGGAAAGAGCGGACCGTGCGGAGGCTGCTTATCAGCGTATGGAAGCCCAGCTGGAAGTTATGAAGCAGGCCAACAGCATTATGCCAGAAGTAAAAACAGAATATGCCCACTATGGAAATTCCTGGAGAAATGATCAGGAAGCAGTGATGCCGGACCGTCTGGTAATGTTAGATGTACTGAAAAATACTATTTTCCCTATATGCAAAACCATTGAAACAGTCAGCGTTACGGATGATCAGATGAATCTTGAATGTACTCTTGAGAGGGGGACAATGCTGAAAAGCCTGATCCAGGACATCGAGGAAGATGGGGCTGTGCGCTATGTAACAGCGTCTCTGGAAGAAACAGAGGATGAAGACCTGCTGGATATTTCTAAACGGGCAGAAGATAAAGTGGTCCGGGCACAGGTGACTGTTTATTTTTATGCGCCGGGAGAGAGTGAGGACTTATCATGAAATCCTTAATGAGTTATGTTCTGACAAAAAAAGAAAAGGCAGCTATCGTTGTTTTGCTGCTGCTGATCCTGCTGACCGGCTGGTATGTGGGGATTTATTCTCCCATTCAGGAACGGATCGAAGCAGCAGATACCACAGATCTGGAAGATGCAATTGCAATGGAGCAGGTAAAGTCAGCAAGGATCAAATCCATGCAGGCTGAGATCCAGGAAAATAAGGATGCAGATGCTCCGGTGGTGCCTTCTTATAACAATTTTAAAGAAGAACTGGAAGAATTAAACCGGATCCACGGCCAGGCTTATGATTTTCTTTTTACATTTAATGAGCCGGAGGTAAATGGAACCAATATCCGCCGAAGTGTTACCGTCAACTGTTCGGCAGAAGATTACGATGCTGCTGTGGAAATGATGAGGGAAATCTTACAGGGACCTTACCGCAGCCTGATCTACAACATCAGCATGGACAGTGTTTCTGCGGTGGATGCGGATTTTGAGCCAAATATCAAAGAGGGTCGTGTTGAACTGACCTTTAATATGAATTATTTTGAAACAACAGAAGGGGCTGAAAGCCTGGAAGGCCTGCAGGTAGAAGAGACACAGGCAGCTTCCGGCGGTGGTCTGGCAAATTCTGATATGTCAAATCTGCAGCGCTCTGACCTGGAAACAGCAGCAGAAGCAGCATTCGGGGAATAAACCATGGTAGTAACAGCAGGTAAACGGTTAAAAAGCGAAAATGGCGCCAGTCTGGTGGCAGCTCTCCTGTTTTTTGTGCTGTGCGGCGTAGCCGCGTCTATGATCCTTGCGGCAGCTTCCGCGTCTGCGGGCAAAATGCAGCAGGTACCTGTAACAGACCAGAAACGGTTTGCAGTGGAGTCCGGGGCAGCTTTTTTGCGGGATGAATTAAGTGACAGTAAGACCGCTGTGAAGATCACAGATGTAAGAGTGGTAGACAGCAGGGAAGAAGAGCCGGATTATTCTGAGGAATATGTTTACACTGGCGGGGAAACTTTGGATGATGACAGTATTTTAGGCAGCTGTATTAAACAGGTATATACTTCTTTAGCGGAGGAAGATGGACAAAACGGATCCTTCTCTGAGCAGGAGGGAAATGCACAGAATGGCTCATCTCCTGAAACTGCAGAACAGGATTTTACCTTTTCTGTCCAGCTTACCCAGACAGATGGAACCCAGACCAGTATAAAGGATCTGGACCAGCTTCAGACAGCGGCTCATCTGACTATGGATCCCCAGTACAATATTACAGTTGATATTTCTGATACACAGACCGGGGATGACCATCCGGAAAACCGGTGTGAACGGAAGCTGACTGTTGCAGCGAAAGTCCATGTAGATGAAATGGAAGAGGAAGAAGAACACGAAGAAACAAATGAGAACGGGGATGTGATTTCGGAGTGGACGATCACCACTACCACACGTATTACCCAGATTTACTGGGAGCGGGGAATGATAGAAAAAACACATCCGGATACCGGTGTGTCAGGAGGCTGATAGTAGGATGAAGGAGCATGTAGACAGACTGTTTGGAAAGCTGAGATCCTCTAAAGGTGAGACGCTGGCGGAACTTCTGGTATCTGTTCTTGTGATCGTTCTGGGACTTACCATGTTTGCTACGGCAATGATGAGTTCTAAAAAGATGCTGGTAAAAGGCGATGCTGTGATGCAGGCTTATTACACCCAGAGGAATATCCTGGAAGGGGAAGAGACAAAGGATGAACGCAACGGCAGGCTGATCCTGGAACAAAATGGTACAGGAACGGATTTGGGGCGTTCTGCCGGAAACGAGGGCGCAGGAAAGTACAGGATCGATCTGTATTCTGACCAGGAAGGTACAAAAACAGGACAGTATTTCCGCTATAGCAGGAAAAATTAAGAAGTAATAAGAAGTATTTATTGGAGCAGGAACATGAAAAGGAATGGGAATATGATGAGGGCATACAGAAAAATAAAATGTCATCTGAGATCACAGGCCGGTATGACGCTGACAGAAATGTTAGCGGCTGTACTGATCCTTTCCATGACTGCTACAGCTATTGGCGGCGGTGTGGCTGTAGTAAAAGAAGCATATAAGAAGACTACACAGAAGGCAGAAGCCCAGCAGGTCCTTGCTACTACGGCAGAACTGATCACTGATGTTTTATCCCAGGCACAGGAAGTGCGGACGGGCGGAACCAGTGGTCCGGAGTTTTATAACGGGGAAAACGGGATCTGGATGCGCCTTGGGGCAGTGCCTTATCAGGAAGCCGACGGGACACAGGAAGAAAATACGAATAAAGCCGGGATCTGCAAGGTTTTTATTGCCGATAACGGACAGGAAACAAGAGTGCCCCTTCTTTCAGACGGTGCTATGGCAAAACGGTTTTATACGGATTTTAATGTAGACCAGTACAGCTATGAAGATGGCTGTTTTACAGTAAAAGATATTAATGTATATTATAAGGCAGATGCAAAGCGGTCAGACAAGGTGCCAATGGCGCACCTGGATCAGCTGACAGTACACGCTGTAAATCTGGAAGGATTAAATTAGTTACAGTTTAACTGCAGCTGAGATGAAGCATAAATGAAGCGGTAAGAAAGACTGGATATTCTGCGGAGGATAGAGAAATGGAACGCACAACCTATATGCAGAAAAAAAGAAAAGGCGGTTTTACACTGGCGGAATTTCTGGTGGTCATAGCGATCACCACGATCCTTGCCGGTGTTTCTTTTGTTACAGCTATCCATTATCAAAGCCGTTTAAGACGTCTGGAAATGGACCAGACTGCAAAAGAGATTTTTCTGGCAGCCCAGAACCGGTTGAGCCTGGAAAAGGCCGGTGGAAGTCTGGAACGGCTTCTGGCAGAATATCCGGATCCGGAGGATCCTGACTCGGAGGATAAGCTGGGGCTTACTTTATCCTCAGGATCAGAGGAAAAACAGGGATTGTATTATATTCTGTATCAGCCGGGAGATGAGGGAAACAATGACACAGAAGATATCAGACAGCGTCTGCTTCCCTTTGGTTCCATTGATGAAACCGTCCGTACAGATGGAAGTTATGCGATTGGTTATAACCCGAAAGAGGGAACCGTAAGGGAAGTATGGTACTCAGACAAGTATGTATTTCAGGTGACAGACCTGGAAAGTGAAGAACTGGCCCAGGCTGCATTATCTGCAGATAAGAGAGAGAAGTATCATGGAGAAGCCATTGGATATTATAACGGGGAGTCCATGACAGACCCGGAAGTGATTCCGGATCCCAAGTTAAAGAAACCAACATTGAAGATATTTAACGGGGATGTTCTCTATGCGGAAGTAGATGATTATATGTCTCCCACTGCCCAGTATACAATGAGATTGTGGGTAGAAGGCATGTCCAGCGGCGCCAAAGGCTGGATTGACCTGATGGATTTCAGCCAGAGACAGAGAGTGATATCCATTGGAACCTCAGGAGTCTCTTATGTGATCTTAGATGATATCACATGGGAGGGGTTCCGTTTTGCCGGTCTGAGCCAGGACCTGAAACGTTCAGACGGAGGAAAGGAAGGAAAGCTGATCCCGGGAGAAGATCTACGGGTCTATGCGGAGGTTTCAAACAGCAACGGAAGTGTGATCAGTGAAATCAAAGAGTGCAACAGTATCTTCCAGGATATAACGGAAAATAAGGTGCTTGTTTCCAGTATCCGGCATCTGGAAAACCTGGATTACCGGATCTCCGGTTTTAAGCCTGAGGACAGTGGGGAAGCCATCGGATTGACCCCGGCAGAAGATGGATCCAATGGGTATGTGGTTTCCCAGCAGGAGGATCTTTCCTGGACAGATTTCAGAACAAATGTTGTAAATCAAATTCATATTAGCCATGGAGATAACCGGGTAGTAAGGGAAGCAGATAAACTTTCTGTTTGTTATGCAACGGGAAGCGGAACTTATACCTCCCTTAAATATACGCAGCCCGGCTGCTATGCTCCGGTAAACCCACAGTTTGTCATGTCTTATGAGGGAAATACGCATAAAATAAATGATCTTCTGGTGAATGTGAAGGGAGATACCCTGGCAGGCGGATGCTTTGGAAATGTTACAAAAGATCTGTATGTAAAAGACCTGAAGCTGGTGCGGCCGGATATAACCTCAGAAACCAGTGCAGGAGCGCTGGTGGGATTTGGTATAAATATACCTGACAGATATGGTGATCCTGTTAAACCGTTAAACATATCTGTAGAGAATGTTTTTGTACAGTATCCGAAGATCACGGCGACAGGGGAGAAGGATGCTGCCAGTGACACAGAAGTAGATGCGGGAGCCCTGGTGGGAGCTTTTAGCGGAACAGAACTTACCATCAGTAAGACCATGGCAGCGGATACCTACCGCACAAAAGTAGCAGCGGATGATGCAGAAGCTGAGAAAGATCTGGATACGGCAGTTGAAGCAACATACAGAATTCGGTCCCAGTATGGTGTTGCAGGGGGACTGGCAGGTTCTGTATCTGGAAAACTGACTGTTTCCGGTTGTGTTGCGTCTGTTTATGTAGATGGATATGACTTTGCAGGCGGCCTGGTAGGAAAAGTGGTTGATAATAAAGGAGATCAGCCGGCACGGATCGAAAACAGTTACGTAGGCGGTCATACATCAGCAGGAAAATTCCTGGTCCATCCGACTCCGGCAGAAGAAAACTTTGATACAACACAGGGACGTTATAATGTTATTTCCAGAGATACCATTGCAGGTGGTCTGGCTGCGATCCTGCCAAGTGGTAGCCAGGTGGAACGTACCTATGTATCAGCATCCGTTTATATGCATTCTGATGTTTATGGCACTGTACCGGCTGCTTCTGAGACCGATACTAAAATGAACAAGGCGAACGAGAAGCAGGATGAAGCCGCTTTTGTAACGGTTTATGGCGCATTGAATACGGGAAGCAGTGGCAAGGCTGCATCAGATGCCAGCTTCCGGTATTGCTACAGCTCATCCATGGTAAACGGAGCAAGGTCTGTATGTTATTCGGATACACTGAAAAATTATTTTGAGGAAAATTCTCAGGCAATATCCAAGAAAGCATTTCCTTACGATAAAACACTGACCAGTACCTATCCGATGCCAACTGTAGTCCAGCTGATCCAGGCAGATCTAACCACCCAAAACATGATCCAGGAAGACCAAAACAGCGACTCCACCCAGCCTAAACAGATCCCAAAGTTTGCCCGCGTCCACATCGGCGACTGGATGGAGCCGGAGAAGGAAGAGCCGGAGGAGACAGGAATGCAAGTGAATAACGGTAATAGACTATGGGTAGATTACGTGCTTGACATTCCAGACGATACTGGAACGGGAACAAATCAGGAGCCGCTGCAGGTAAGTTTTTCCATTAAAGGACAGAGCAATGGAAATACAGTCTATTATCTTGTGAAATTCTATCCGGATTTAAGCAAGATAATGTATATAGAGGAGATAGATGCGTCTAAGGTTGAGTTGGCATATAATGAAAAAAATACTTGGGGTTGGCCGGCATCGTGGACAGATATTGATAAATTATCAACGAAAAGGATTGAAGTAACAGAAACGGGAGAAAAACAGATAAAAGTAAGGTTATATCTGGATAATAAAGCGTTTGTCCGTTCAGGGTTCAAGTATTTATACTGGCAGGATAATTATATCAAAGCAGGAGACAATCTTGTAATACAGGCAAGTGATAAGCATGCGATCCCGGATGGTACAGATCCGATAGATGATAAAAATAACAGTTATTTTGACAAACTGATCTATGATGAAACCACAGGTACTTATACTGCAAAGGTTGCTAATTCCCGCCATCTGCTGAATTTGAATTTCTATGATAAAAATGATTTTAATATTACAAATGTAGAGCAGACGGATAATATTTTGTGGACGGATGATCCATCGGTTACTGCAAACACGGAAGCATATTGTAAAGAACTTTCGGAAGCTTATCCCGGTGTGGATGTTAAGATCTATGATGGATGGAGTCCAGGAAATGGTTTTACAAATCCGGGAAGTTTTAAAGCTATTGATAATACAACTATTCGTTCCTATGATGGAGGTGGACATACCATAGCGGGATTGCGGATCTTACCGCCATTGTCTGGTAATGAAAGTACGGCTCTTTTTGCTAAAAATGATCAGTTGACAGTGAAAAATCTGAATATCAAAGATCCATATATCCAGGGAGGCGCCTATGGTGCAGCAGTGCTCATAGATACAGCTGGAGAGATTAACGATTATAGTGATGTCAGAGATGGCACTTATCTGGATCTGGAGAATATCCGCGTTTATGGTGATGATATAAAACTGCAAGGATGGGGAGTTGGCGGAATTGCAGTAAATGTAGGTGTACAGAAAGTCACCATAAAAAATGTTCATGTATATGGAAAAAATGTATTGATCGGTGGTGCCTCAACGGGATCAAATTATGGAGCAGGTGGTCTTGTAGGAAAAATAAAGGCGAAGGAATTAGAGGTTACAAACTGTTCATTTTCCGGTTATCTCAGTGGAAAACATTTTCAGCATGGAGCAGGCGGCTTGATCGGTAATCTGGATCTGTCTGGATATGTAAAAGGACCAGATAAGGAAATTCCATTGATCCAAAATTGCTATGTGGCAGGAAGAAATAATGATTATCCAGATATGACTGCAATCGGAGATGATGATCAATTTCATGCCCCTTATAATATTTCTGGTTACAGTAATGTAGGTGGTTTGATCGGAGAAGGAAAAGGTTGTTTGAAGATTGAAAACAGCTTTAGTATGGCAAATATATTCAGTTATATGAGAGGTAATGAAGGAAGTGCTGGTGGACTTGTTGGCAGATATGATAATTCCTCAGATCTGACCGTTGATACCTGTTATTTTGGAGGAAAGGTCAGCAGAGTAATGCAGGGAGCTGGAAATGATCCAGTCATTGGCTATCTCATCGGTCGCACCAACAAAACCGGAAGCGGTACCAGCGAAGCAACTGATGCAACCATTACCAACTGTGTGTATAGAGCCTGGGATACCAACGATGATCCAATTGGTAATATATGGGGTTCTGTAAGCGGTATTAAGTCAGTCCTAGACCAATTCCGTCTTCGTGCAACCGACACCCAAAATGACAATACCATTACATACGACGAAAATCTGAAAAACCAGAAATATCCATATAAAATATGGACGAAAAAGCCGGATAATCAGACAGAACCATACCGCGGTGACTGGCTCAATTAATTAACGATATCGGAAAATTAAATAGAGATGTGAAATAAATGGCAGGCATTACGCAAGTGCCTGCCGTCTTCTTTTTTCATTTCTCTTACATCCCAGCCCAATGATCATCCCAACCATTGCCGGAAGGATCCATCCAAGATTGAGATTAAAGAGAGGAAGGAAAGTCTGGGCCAGTGTTACTGCTTTATCCAGGTGGAACAGTACCTGAACCTGTTCGGGAAGAGTTTTGAAAAAGTCAAACAGGGATGCTGCCCAGGTAAGGGTGGTTACCCATACATATACTTTCCGATCATGGTGAAAATGTTCTCCAAACATTGCCAGCAGGATCAGGGCAATAGCCGGAGGGTAGATCAGCATCAGGACCGGTACAGAGTATCGGATGATAGTGGAAAGCCCCATGTTGGATCCAATAAAGGAAAATAATGTAAAAATAATAGCCCAGGCTTTGTAGGAAAGCTTATCCGGGAACATTTGCACAAAGGTTTCGGAACAGCTGGTTACCAGTCCGATGGAAGTTTTCAGGCAGGCAAAAGTAATAGTTACAGCCAGGATCACAAGTCCGGCTCTTCCAAGATAATGGCTGGAGATCTGGGATAATGCGATACCGCCATTTTCAGAAACAGCGAACAGTCCCAAAGACTGTGCGCCCATAAGAATGGTCAGCATATAGATCAGAGCCATTAAAACACCTGCAAGGATACCGGAGTGAAGTACTTCTTTTGCAATGGCTGTATCATCATCCACTCCCATCTGGCGGATCACATTTACTACTACGATACCGAAAGCAAGACCTGCAATGGCATCCATGGTTCCGTAGCCTTCTGACAGAGCATGAAACATAGCACCTGTTTCATAGGAAGGATCCGGCTGGGCCGCAGATACAGCGGTACCTGGATGAAGCAGGGCAGAAAGGATCAAAATTGCCAGAAAGAACAAAAACAGTGGGTTAATGACTTTTCCGATCCAGAGGGTGATATTGCCCGGTTTTAAAGAGAAAAAGAGGACCAGGGCAAAAAAGATGGCAGAAAAGACAAGGAGTGCTGTTCTTTCTGAGATCTGGCTTCCAAGAACAGGCTGGATCCCCGTTGTAAAGGAAGTAGTAGCGCATCTTGGAATAGCAAAACATGGTCCAATGGTCAGATAAAGCAGACAGGTGAAAAAGTAACTGTAACGTCTGCTTACTTTGGAAGCAAGTGCCTGCAGCCCGTCAGAATGTGTATTTCCAATGGCTGCAACCCCAAGAATGGGAATTCCTACAGCTGCAATGATAAAGCCGGCCATAGCCGGGAGCAGGTTCCGTCCTGCAAGCTGTCCAAGATGGACAGGAAAGATCAGGTTTCCGGCGCCGAAGAACATACCAAATAAAGTAGCAGCTACTAACAGGCGCTGATGAAGGGAAAGATGTTTTTTATTCATGATCGTGGATCACCTCGTTTTACATATTTATAAGTGGTAGTTTTGAATAGTTATATAGATCATTTATTACTTTACATTTTACGTTGGTTCTTGTTGTTTGTGAAATCCATGTTTATAATAGAACTATGACAAAGTGTAATACTCTGTGAACAGGCGAAAACTGTGACTGACAGCAGAAATGCCTGAAAAACAGGAGAAAGGAAAGCATGGGAGTGTATTTATGGAAGCAAAAAAATTAGAGATCTTAATGACTGCCGTAGATCTGGGAAGTTTTTCTAAGGCATCGGAAGTGGTTGGATATACCCAGTCAGGACTTACCCATCTGGTAAACAGCCTGGAGCGGGAGATTGGATTTCCTCTGATCATACGAAGTCACAATGGCATTTCCCTGACAGAACAGGGAAAGGAGCTGGTGCCAGCTATCAGACAGTTCCTTCAGGCAAATGCCAATCTGGAAAATCAGATTCAAACTATTACCAGGCAACAGACGGAAACCATCCGGATTGCCGCCTATGCCAGTATGGCCATGTTCTGGATGCCGGAAATATTGTACCGTTTTCGCAGGATCTGCCCAAAAGTGGATGTAGACCTGCGGATGGTGGATAATGCCCTGGAGCCTTTTGAACTTTTACAGGAGGGAAAGACAGATGTGATCTTTGCCAGCAGACAAAGTTACCGGAACTGTGAATGGATCCCCCTTTATTATGAATTGCTGTATGCCATTTTGCCGAAGGATTATCCCTTAAATGGACGAAAAGAATTTCCTTTAAAAGAGTTTGAGGGGCAAGATTTTCTTATGCCTTATGGACGTTTTGATATTGATGTTCACGCTGCTTTTGACAGGGCAGGTGTAAAGGCGAAAGAGCAGGCTGTGTATGTAGATGATGAAACCGTGATCCGTATGGTGGGGAAAGGACTTGGCATTTCCATGATGTCGGAATTTATGATCCGGGGGAATACAGATGATGTGTGCTGTGTGCCGGTCACACCGGAAAGCATCAGGGAACTGGGAATGGGAATGAAGAAAGAAACGGAGCCTTCCGATAGTGTGCAGAAGCTGAAAGAATGTGTTCTCCAGTATGTGAAAGAGTTAAAGGAACGAAAAAAGGCTTGACTTTTTACAGTCAAGCCCCATATCAATATGGAAGTGTATTTTCATATTTCTGATAATCCGGATTGGATTTGACTAATTTTTCATATGCTGCGTACGCATCATTCAAATTATCAAAGCAGTCTTTAGGGTCAGATGGAATGTATTTTTTGTATGCTTCTATTTGTTGTTTTTTACTTCCGGCTGAAGAGGTACTTTTTATGATCACATTATAGGTCATTCCGTTTGAGGTTCTTGTAGTTGTCTGGGAATTGGAAATATAAAATTTTCCATCTGCCGTGCTGACGATCATAGGGACTGTTTCTCCGGCCTGGAAACCATTCTTATTTATATCTACAGAAGTCCAGAACCAATAGCGGTCCTGATTTTTATGATCACTGCCTGTATCAGAAACGCTTCCCATATAAGCCCAGGTTCCTGTTTTCATCAGGCTGCTTCTGTTTTTATCTTCATCAATGAATGGTTGTATCAATTTTACCATTTTAGAATTTGTACAGCCGGAATCAATTTCAAGATTGACGTTTGAACCATATGTTTTATGGATGTAATCCAGTACGCCGCTGTTGTTAAAAGGATTATGTATATTACTGAATTCCCTGCTCCATTGAAGTACGGGTCCAATAGCCGGATCATAGTATACTTTGCAAGAACCTTTAGCGGTGGGATTTCCGATCCAGTTATTTGTATCGTTTTCCGTGATACCTCCGATCATAACTTTACGTGGAGTTTGCCAGCCATCTTCCTTCTGCTTCAGGGGGACGATCCTGCTTTCATTTACATCACCGGAATTTACGGCAGTTAGTACTTCGGCATAAGCAACCCGGACATTGGCCATATCTGTTGCTTCCCTGCTTCTTTCCAGCTGTGCTGCAAAGACCGGAACAGAAATTGCGACAAGAATTCCGATAATTGCAACAACCACCAGCAATTCGGCTAATGTAAACCCTTGTTGATTTGTCAGTATGTGTTTCTCTTTTTGCTTTTTCATAAATATCTTCCCTTATGTATTCTGTATATTTCGGTAAATTATGTCATTCCAACGCTGTTTACATTAATTCTATTTTAACACTTCTTTTTTTTAAAGTATACAGCTGATCGCCAGAAATGAAAAAAAACTTGACTTTTCTTATTAAAAAGCCTAGAATGATTTACAGACTATGAATGTCTTATACAGACAGACATGCCTGAAATCATAAAATGAAGAACAAAAGCGAAGATCGTGTTTTTAAGATACTGTTTCCGGTCAGAGAGAAAAGGTCGTCGGCTGTGAGCCTTTTTCCGTTCAGACAGATATCCGAATTTCCCACGGGAGCTGCATTGCTGAAGGTTAAATAGTAGGCAGTGCCGTCTGGTGTACGTTACATACCGTAAAGTGTCTGCAGGAAAGATCTTATATGATCTGGCTGCGGGAAACTGGGTGGTACCACGGTAAATGATCGTCCCTCTGCGTGTATGCGCAGGGGGATTTTTTTAGCCATTAACGAATAACCCGCCTGCATAGCAGGCAGTAGAGTGCGAAGCACAAAGTTGTGAATGGAACTGAGGAAAAACCACCAGCAATAAATGTGCTCTCAGTATTTTTTACATGAAAGATGCAGGGAGTATATAAGAAAGAAAAGGAGAGAAATCATGCAGGATTTAAAAGAACTGAATGAAGTGATCGCTGGGATCAAAGATGAGATCTGCAAGGGTGCAGAAACTCTGACCACTTCCAGAAGTGTTTATGAATTCAAAAAGACCTTCTTAGACAACAAGCAGGGCCGCATCGGTCTTCTGATGAAAGAGATGCGCAATGTGCCAAACGACCAGAAGGCTGAGTTTGGTAAGACCATTAACGGTGCAAAGGAATGGGCAAACCAGTTTTTCGATGAACTGGACCAGAAATTAAAGGAAAAAGAGCAGCAGCAGCGTTACGAGTCTGAAAAGATCGATATCACCATGCCGCCAAAGAAGATCCGTTATGGAAACCTTCATCCGGTAACTACGGTCCGCAATCAGCTGACTGACATCTTCGCTTCCATGGGATTTGAAGTATACGAAGGAACGGAGATCGAGACAGATTATTACAACTTTACTGCATTAAATACACCAAAGGATCATCCGGCCCGTGATATGCAGGATACCTTCTATCTGTCCCCAGAGTTCTTACTGCGTACCCAGACATCCGCAGGACAGGTTCATGTAATGGAAGCAAAGAAACCTCCGATCAAGGTTGTTTCCCCAGGTAAGGTATTCCGTTCTGATGATGACGCTACTCATTCACCAATGTTCAGTCAGATGGAAGGCCTTGTTGTAGATGAAGGCATTACTCTCTGTGATTTAAAGGGAATGTTAGACATGTTTGTTCAGAGGATCTTCGGTGAGTCCACCAGAACCAGACTCCGTCCTTCCTACTTCCCATTTACAGAGCCGTCTGTAGAGGTTGACGTAAGCTGCTTCCAGTGCGGCGGTAAGGGATGCAGACTGTGCAAGGGGACCGGCTGGATAGAGGTTCTTGGCGCAGGTGTTGTAAATAAGAAGGTGCTTGAAAACTGCGGCATCGATTCCGAGAAGTACAGCGGTTTTGCTTTCGGCCTTGGTCTGGAGCGTATCGCAATGTTAAAATACGGCATCAACAACATTAAGATGCTGTTTGAGTCTGATCTGCGTGTGTTAGATCAGATCGATGACTAATAGGTTCGATCAGGACAGGAGGATTAGAAATGCTTGTACCGTTAAGCTGGTTAAATGATTATGTAGATATTAATGTTTCCGCAGACGAATTAGAGAAAAAGCTGTTTGACTGTGGATTTGAAGTAGAAGAAAAATGGCAGGTAGGAAAGGACATCAGCGGTATCGTAGTTGGCTATGTTGAGTCATGTGAGCCGATTCCGGAGACTCACCTTCATGTATGCCAGGTCAATGTAGGCGGACCGGAATTATTACAGATCTGCTGTGGTGCTGACAATGTAAAAGCAGGCGGCAAGTTCCCTGTAGCAATGATCGGTGCCCAGGTATACGCTACTGCAAAAGACCATGTTACCATTGAAGGCGTAGTTACGATTAAGAAGGGAAAATTAAGAGGCTATGAGTCCTATGGTATGCTTTGCTCCGGAACAGAGCTTGGCTTAAACGAAGACCTGTATCCAGGCGCCGGTTACAACGGCCTTCTGGTACTGCCGGAGGATGCTGAGATCGGTGCAGATGTAAAGGAGATCACCGGTTTAAATGACTGGATCTTTGATGTTTCCATTACTGCAAACCGTCCGGACTGCCAGAGTATCTTTGGTCTGGCAAGAGAAGTAGCTGCAGCTTTAGGACAGCCACTTAAGATGCCTGCTTTAGATTATACTGAGACCGACGTAGAAAAGACGGGATTTGATGTAACTGTAGAGGCACCGGACCTGTGCCCACGTTACATTGCACACTATGTATATGATGTAAAGCTGGCTCAGTCACCTGCATGGATGAGAAGACGTCTGGCTCTGGTTGGAAATAATTCTATTTCCAATATCGTAGATATCACCAATTATATTATGCGTGAGTTAGGACAGCCGCTGCACGCATTTGACTGTGATTATCTGGAAGGCAATGCCATCTGCATAAGACGCGCAACAGAGGGCGAAAAGATCGTTACTCTGGATGAGAAGGAATTTACCTTAAATACAAATAACCTGGTGATCTGTGACGGCAAGAAGCCAGTTGCACTTGCAGGTATCATGGGTGGTTTAAACTCTGAGATCCGCGATACTACTACAGAGGTAATGTTTGAGGCAGCTAAGTTTGCCCGTGACAACATCCGCAAGAGCTCCCGTGCATTAGGACAGTCTTCTGACGCAAGCCAGAGATATGCAAAGGGCGTTGACGAGTATGCAACAGAAATGGCTATGAAGCGTGCTCTGCACCTGGTAGAAGAGCTGGGAGCAGGAAAGGTTTCTAAGACCCACAAGAACGTAAATACAGGAAATTCCTTAGAGCCAAAGACTTTCAAGACCAGCATCAAGAAGGTAAATGGTGTATTAGGTATCACTGTTCCGGACGAAGATATCCTTCGCATCCTGAAAGGTCTGGACTTTGATCCTGAGATCAACGGAGATGAGCTGACCTTACATTTCCCTGCATACCGTGAAGATATGGAAGATTATCCGGATGTTGCAGAGGAAGTGATCCGTATGTATGGTTATGACCATATTAATTCTACTTTCCTTCCAACTGCAAAGGTAACCATCGGTGGAACAAATATGCGTCAGAAGACCATTTTAAAGGTTAAAAGAGCTCTCTGCAGTGTAGGCGCATTTGAGGGAATGCATTACTCCTTCTTCTCACCGGCTGATTTAGATGAAATGGAATTCCCGGAAGATGCCCTTGAGCGCAAGGCGATCCGCATCATGAACCCGATCAACGAGGATCTTTCCTTGATGAGAACCACTCTGGCTCCTCAGATGATCCATGCAATGGGCCGCAACCAGAAGAGAGGTATCTTTGAGGGACGTATTTTCGAGATCGGAAATGCATTTATTCCAAAGTCCCTGCCTCTGACTGAGTATCCGGAAGAGCGTGAGACACTGTGTATCGGTGCTTTTGGTAAGGATGAGTCCTTCTTCACCTTAAAGGGTATGGCAGAGACAGTAGCAGATGTGCTTCATCTTACCTTTACTTATGAAAGAACCGAAAAGCCATTCCTGCACCCATACAGAACTGCTGCTATCCTTTGCGAAGGCGAAGTAGTTGGTTATCTGGGACAGGTTAAGTACGAGATCATGAAGGCAGAGGCAATGCGTGAAGATGCCTATGTTCTGGAGATCAATATGAAGGCTCTGGAGAAATGGTACGGCAAGGCACCTGTATTTGAACCACTTCCAAAATTCGCAGAAGAGAAGCGTGACCTGGCTCTGGTAATGAACAAGGACATCACCTGCGGACAGGTAGAAGAGTGCATCTACCAGGCTTGCTCCTTTGTGAAGGACGTAACACTCTTTGACGTATACGAAGGCCAGCAGATCGCAGAGGACAAGAAGTCCATGGCATTCACCGTCCTGTTCACACCAAAGGAAGAAGCATTCCAGGCTGATACAGTAGATGGATATGTAAAGAAGATCTTAAAGCAGTTAAAGAAGGCTTATGAGATTGAGTTGAGAAGTTAATGAGCGTAGCCAAAAAACAAGCGGCTGCGTAGCAAAAAACGCCTCCTGCAAATGCAGGGGGCGCTTTTTTGATATCTTGATTTATTTCTGATTGTAAACAGGCATTCTCTTTTCAATAAAAGCATTGACAGCTTCTGTGAAATCAGGCTGGCGGGAATTGGCAGCTATTTCCATACCTTCGTCTTTTGCAAATTTTTCCATGTCACCGTAGAAGTACTTGCGGATCAGGCGTTTCTGGCTGGCGTGGGCAGTGGATGATTTTGCAGCCAGTTTTGCGGCTAGTGCATAAGTGGTCTCTGCCAGTTTTCCATCTTCTGCCAAAACAGTTGCAAGGCCGATCTTTACACACTGTTCGCCTTTATAGGCATCGCCGGTCATCATCATCAGTTCTGCTTTGTCAGGCCCTAATAAACGTGTGAGAGTGTAGATGCTTTCATTATCACCGCAAAGTCCCATATTTACGAAAGCCATGATCATTTTACTGGATGGTTCTACGATACGGAAATCGCAGGCAAGGGCGCAGCTTAATCCGGCGCCGGTTGCGACACCGTTTATCATAGCGATCACAGGCTTCGGGCAGTTGCGGATGGATATTGGCATAGCGCTGACTGCTTCGATATCTTCTGCTTTTAAGTAGGTCTTTGTATCTACTAACATTTTAAAACGTTTGATATCGCCACCTGCAGAGAAATGTTTTCCTGCGCCTGTGATAACGATAACGCCTACATCGTCTCTTGCACCTAAGGTATTCATGGCATCTGCAATCTCATAATAGGATTCTCTTGCAAATGCGTTGCTGTATTCCGGTCGGTTGATGGTAACGGTAGCGATACGGTCTTTTACGTCTATTAATATGTACTGATAATCCATGATAGTTTCCTTTCCATAAAATGATTATGCGAAAATGCTATACGAAAATATTATAAATCGAACTCTTTAAAGAGCTTTTCATTGTCTTCACCAATCTTGTGTGCTTTTTCAGCATGCGGCTGTTCTACGCAACCCATTTTGATCGGCGGCATTGCCAGTGTGATCTGGTCGCCGTTTGGGTAGGTGATAGGACTCATAAAGCCATTTACAAGAGCCTGTTCACTAGTGTGGTTATCCTTAAAATGAGCCAGTTCGCTGACAACGATGTCGATGGCTTCCAGTTTTGGAAGAACTTCATCTGCATTTAACTTAGAGAAGCAGTCTTCAAAATAGCGGATGCAGTCTTCACGGTTCTTCGGATCAAAGGTTGCCTGCTTGGTGCAGTATCTTGGATCGTCCATGATTTCCTCGGCGCCAACTGCCTGGCAGAATGGTCTCCAGTAGCGTTCATATTCATTGACAACAGGAAGGATCCAGCGGCCATCTTTTGTCTTATAAGGAACGCCCATAGGTCCGCCCTGATAACGTCCTCTTGGCCACTTGTAGCCAAACTGGGTACCGGTAGACATGACGCTGAACATCCACATAGCTGCGCCGTACAGGGAAATGGATACATAATCACCTTTCCCGCTCTGAGTCCTTCCATATAATGCAGTTCCGATAGCGCCTGCTAAAGCAGTTCCGCATACCAGGTCACCAAAGCCCATTGGCAGGTATACAGGATAGCTTCCAGGAGCATCTACCATCATATCCTGGATCAGACCACCAGTTGCAAACATGGCAATGGCATCAAAGCCTGGTAAGTTGACTTTTGGACCCTTTTCGCCATAGCCTAACAGGATGGCATAGACCAGTTTTGGATAGCGCTCTTTTAAGGAATCATAGTCCAGTCTCATTTTCTTTAAGGCCTGAAGACGGTTGTTGGTAACAAATACATCCGCTTTTGCTAATAATTTATGGAAGCGTTCCATATCTTCCGGTTTCTTAAGATCCAGCATCAGGTGATCTTTTCCGCCGTTTAAGGTGTCATAGATGGGGTTTTCCTCATCGTTTGCAGGACAGAATAAAGTAGGACCGAATTTACGTTCCACATCCCCTGCTGGTGACTCTACTTTGATAACCCGTGCGCCCTGTGTTGCTAAAATACGTCCGCATGAGGGGGCTGCAATATAAGTAGAAAGCTCTACTACGGTAATCCCTTCCAATGGTTTCATAATGATAAATACCTCCTCTGTTTTTTATGGATCTACAGCCGGAAGGCTGTAGATATATAATAATCCCATCTTTGATAGTTTATATTTTAACAAAACGGTATTGGGAAATTAAGGTTAAAAAGTACAAATCAGGACTGCGGGAAGAAATTTATTTTTGGAAAATATGAAGATGAAATAGAACCGAAAAATAGTTAATATTATAACAGCAGATATGAAGGGAGGTTTCATATTTTATGGAATACCAGAATTTTAAGCTGGAGATCGACGAGCAGGGTATCGCAGTGTTTACTGCCAACCGGCCGGAGAAGATGAACGCTTTAAATGATCTGTCATGGGCAGAGATGAACCAGTTTTTCACATGGGCGGATAAGGCCGATGAAGTAAAGGTAATTATCGTAACAGGCGCAGGAGAGAAGGCATTTATAGCAGGTGCAGATCTTAACAGCCTGAAAACAAAGAAATCTACAGACTGCTTAGGCGGCGCAGGACAGAAAGCACTGGATCTGATCCAGAAATGCTCCAAACCAGTGATCGCGGCAGTAAATGGATATGCATTTGGCGGCGGCTGTGAAACAGCGATTGCCTGCGATTTCCGTGTTGTATCAGAAGATGCATTATTTGCACTTCCTGAAACAGGATTGGGACTTTTACCGGGAGCCGGCGGAACCCAGAGACTTGCAAGACTGATCGGACTGGGAAGAGCCCAGGATGTGATCCTTTTAGGACGCAAGATCGGTGGACCGGAAGCAGTACAGATCGGACTTGCCACTAAGTGTGTGCCAAAGACAGATCTGATGGCAGAAGCTAAGAAAATGGCTTCTAAGCTGATCGCAAAGGGACCGGTTGCCATCCGCATTGCAAAACGTGTGGTACAGGCATCCATGTCATCCAGCCAGGATGTGGGAGAACTTCTTGAAATGTTAGCTCTCAGCACTCTGTGCAGTACAGAAGATAAATTAGAAGGCGTAAGTTCATTCCTGGAGAAGAGAACTCCTGAGTATAAGGGCAAATAAAGTAAGTTAATAAACATCATTATCTTATAAAACAGAGGTGGAAAGTATGAATATTTTGGTTTGTATTAAGCAGGTGCCGGATACAACAGAGATCAAGATCGATCCTGTTAAGCACACATTGATTCGTGAAGGCGTTCCAAGTATCGTTAATCCTTTTGACGCGTGCGCACTGGAAATGGCAGTACGTTTAAAGGAAAAAGAAGGCGGAAAAGTCATCGTTATCAGCATGGGCCCGGCTCAGGCAAAGAATGCATTAAAGGAGTGTCTGGCAGTAGGCGCAGATCAGGCATTTTTAGTAACTGACAGAGCATTTGGCGGTTCTGATACACTGGCTACCAGCTATATTTTAAGCAGGGCTATTGCAGCAGTAGAAGCTAAGACAGGTGAGAAATTTGATCTGATCTTCTGTGGAAAACAGGCTATTGACGGTGATACAGCACAGGTTGGACCTGAGATCGCAGAGCACATGGATCTGCCTCATGTAACCTTAGCTACAGCAGTAGAAATGGCAGATGGAAAGCTTCATGTTACAAGAGATACAGACGAAGGACATGATTTGGTAGAGGTTTCTTTACCTGCACTGGTTACAGTGACCAAGACCACTTATGATCCACGTTATCCAACCATTAAGAGTAAAATGGCTGCAAACAGAGCAGTGATCGAAGAGATTACCAACAGTGATCCGGATATGGTATGCGAGCCGGAGAGACTGGGCTTAAATGGTTCTCCTACCAAGGTTAAAAAGACATTTACACCTGTCCAGACAAAGGATGCGGTGATCTTAAATGAGGAGACCGGCAGTGAATCTGCTGTAAAACTGGCTGCTTTACTGAGCGAAGCCAAGATTATCTGAGAGGTGTGAGGACTATGAGCGAGTTTACAAATAAAAATATCTGGGTATTCATTGAAACAGATGAAGGAAAAACAAAAAGTGTAGGTCTGGAGCTGTTAAATCCGGGCCGTATGTTAGCGGAAAAATCCGGTGAGAAGTTAGTTGCCGTTGTATTTGGCAAGGACAATGCGGAAGCAATTGAGCAGATAAAGGGATATGGACCTGACCAGATCATCAGTGTATCCGGTGGCGAATATGAGAAATACAGCTTTGACGCATATACCTATGCAATGACCAGTTTAGTTGAAAAATATCAGCCAAGTGCCATCCTGATCGGTGCTACCAACAATGGCCGTGATTTTGCTCCAAGACTGTCCTGCCGTCTGCGTACAGGTCTGACAGCTGACTGTACCAGTCTGGATTATGATGCAGAAAGCGGAAACGTAGCATGGACAAGACCGGCATTTGGCGGAAACTTGATGGCAGTGATCATGTGCCCGAATACAAGACCTCAGATCGGTACTGTACGCCCAGGCGTATTTAAGAAGACACCGGTAGAGGGAAAAGAAGTGGAAGTCATTACAGAAGAAGTGACTGTTCCAGCTGAAAAGATCCGTACTAAGCTGTTAGAATCCATCAGGGAAGCAGCAGCTGGTGTGGTAAATCTGGAAGATGCAGAAGTGATCGTAGCAGGCGGCCGCGGAATGGGCGGTCCTGAAAACTTTAAGCTTTGCGAAGAGTTGGCAGAAGTATTAGGCGGAGCCGTAGGCGCATCCCGTGCAGCAGTTGATGCCGGATGGATCGGACATGCACATCAGGTAGGCCAGACAGGTAAGACTGTAGGACCAAAGCTTTACATTGCATGTGGTATCTCAGGTGCCATCCAGCATTTAGCAGGTATGTCCGGATCTGACTGCATCGTTGCTATCAATAAAGACCCGGAAGCACCTATCTTCAAAGCTGCTGACTACGGTATTGTAGGAAATCTCTTTGATGTACTGCCAACACTGACAGCAGAGATCAGGAAATTAAAAGCATAATCCATACTCTCTATTATTCATAAAAGTTAAAAGACTCACTGCCCTGCTGACCATCGATGCAGGGCAGTGGCTCTATATGGCCACTTATCAGTTCCAGGATCTTAAAGGAGATCAGAACACGAAGCCTTACATCCGGGTCATTTAAGTCAAAGCCTAATGCTTCCTGGATCTTTCCCAGACGGTAGATCACGCTGTTTCTGTGCATGTGCATGATCTTTGCAGTAGAAGAAATACTGCGCTCCGTGAGCAGATAGTTGCGTAAAAGGGAAAGATTGTCATAATGCTCTTCTGAAGGATTTTTCAGTTCCTTCAGTTTCTGGATATACATATCTTCTAATGCATAACGTTTCTTATATTCATCCAGCATTTCATAAATATAATAATGGGAATAGAAGTAAATGCCCTTATCTGGGTTTAACATGGTGCCGTAGCGGACTGCTGTAAGTGCCTGCTGATAAGCAATATTTAATTTCATAAGAGGAAAGCTGGCAGTGGAAAAGCCGGCATATCCGTGGCAGATCTTTAATACTTCGCTGAATTCACCCATGGAGTCATTGATCTCTTCCATGACCTTTAAGCTGGGGATATTTCCCTGAAGCAGCAAAAGGATGGAATCGTGATAAAGGACTACGCGAAACAGCGGGAATTTTAAGCAGCTTCTTAAACGGTTCCTTACATAGTCAGCCTGTGGGAGGATGAATTTATCCCATTTGATCACGCAGAGACGGTAGGTGGCTTCTATTGGGAGATGCAGTGTACGGGCTCTGTCCTGCATAAATGCTTCATCTTCCTGGGTGTGGTTGATCAGATCGCTCATAAAGGACTCAAGGGGTGTTGGAGTGGAAGCATTTTCTTCGCTGTTTTTCAGATAATAGCAGCGGATCATTTTGGCAAAATGGGAGAAAAGCTCAAACTGAGTGGCAGTTGGCTGGCTTTCAATAAAGTAAATGGTGATAAAACCAAGAAAAATGCCGTTATCTGCATGCATGGAAAGAACCATGATAGGGCAATTCATATAGTTGGGCGGATTTAAGATAGTAGGTGTTTTATACTGGAATCCTTTTGCCATATAGCCCATCTGTGCCAGTCCATCCGTAAGATCTTTGGAATAGTAACCGTTTTTCAGAATGAAATCCAGCTTTTCATGGACAGGTGCTTCTAGTAGGTTGGCGCCGATGACATTATAGGAAGAATTGACCATGAGCATGACATTTTTTCCAAAGAAACGGCCGCCAATGGAGAAAAGGGACTGGTAATTCTGCTTGCTAAGGATAGCATTCTGCAGTTCGGCATCCCATCTTAAAATGCGGTGAAAGCCGGTGTAAAGAGTGTTGACTACGGAAGCAAGAGAATGGTTTTCAGGGATCAGAATCAAATTTGCCTGATAGTTTTCTATATAAGAAGAAACGTCTTCTTTTTTTCCAATACAGATGATGCAGAAGTCTTTTAATTTTTCTGTATCAAAGGAAGAAATCTGGGTAGTTGTTCCTATGTAAAGAATGGATGGATCGTCGGTAGGATTATCCTGATCTAAAAGCTGTACACCGGAAAAATGAAAATCACATGTTTCAGGCAGAATGGGTACAGGATCATAGTCTTTTAAAAGATCAAGAATAATACACTGAGCCAGCTTCATGGTAAATCCCCTTTCGTAAATAAATTAACAATGATAATGTGTGTAAAATACCCCATAATTTCATGAGGACAGAATACAACAAATACAGTATAGCAGAAACTGTGCAAAATTTCATGGTTATTTTGACCACAACAGCATATTTTGAAACACCCCTTTTTTGTAGGTGTAAACGTGTGAGGAATGAAGGGAATCTGTTATTATATTCACATAGAGATATGAAATACAAACATGCTCCTGGAACGCAGTTTACAACCGGGTTTTTGGAGTCCATAAAATATTCAAGGAGAAAGGTGGTAATCGTATGCTGGATACAGCGGCAGCAGGATTGGTATTAACAGGTGAGGATAAGGAAATCGTGGATATGGTCCATGACTTCGTTTTAAAGGAGGTTCGTCCAAAGGCAGCAGAGCACGATATTTCCGGTGAACTGGACTGGGATGCTTACAACAAGGCATTTGAAATGGGTCTTGTATGTGCAGATCTGCCGGCAGAGTACGGCGGCCAGGGACTGAGCAATGTATCTGCAGCATGGATCCGTGAGGAGCTGATGTATGGTGATGCAGGTTTTGGATTAACATGTGGAACCAACAATCTGGGTATCAAGCCGGTTCTGATCGCGGGAACGGAAGAGCAGAAAAAATGGTGTGTAGAAATTTTAACAAGCGATAAGCCGGGAAGAGATCCACGCTGGCCAAAGAAACGCAGCGGATTTGCAGCTTTTGCTCTGACTGAGCCGGAAGCAGGATCCGATGCAGGTGCATGCAAGACTACAGCTGATAAGATTTTAGATGAAGATGGAAATGTAAAAGAGTATGTTTTAAACGGACGTAAGTGCTTTATCACCAACGCATGCTATGCAGACTTTATGTGTGTAGTTGCTTCTATTGACAGAAGTCTTGGGTATAAGGGACTGACCATGTTCTTAGTAGATGCACATCTGCCAGGCATCAGCATTGGCAAGCATGAAGATAAGATGGGTATCCGTCAGTCTGCTACCTGTGATGTATTATTTGAAGATGTACATATCCCTGCATCTGCACTGATTGGCAAAGAGGGCGAAGGCTTTAAAATTGCCATGAAGACTCTGGAGCAGGGCCGTGCAGGCGTAGGAAGCGGCTGTGTAGGCATTATGAAGGCAGCTATGGAAGTATGCGTAAAATATGCCCAGGAGCGTACTACCATGGGCAAGCCAATTTACAAGAACCAGGCTATTTCCTCCAAGATCGCAGATATGGAGATCGCCATTGAGACCAGCCGTGCTATCGGTATGAAGGTAGCAGCACTGTTAGATGCAGGTGATCCTTTAGCAGCAACTTTAGGCCCGATCGCTAAGTGCTACTGCTCAGATGCATTAAACCGCGTTACTACAGAAGCAGTCCAGATCTTAGGCGGATACGGATATATGCGTGATTACCCGGTTGAGAAGCTGATGCGTGATGCGAAGATCTTCCAGATCTTTGAAGGAACCAATGAGATCCAGAGAGTAGTTATCAGCGGCAATGTGATCCGTAAGAACAAAATTAAATAATGCTCAGGATACATAGATGAAAGTGAGGCTGCCGCAAAATAGGAAAAATGTTTTGCAGCAGCCTTTATGTTCAGAGGAAGATGAGGAGGTTACTTTTATGTTAGATGAGTCTGCAGTTGGTTTATCCGTAGAGCAGGATTTTTCCTATACCTGGAGAGATCTGATCCTTTATAATTTAAGTGTTGGGGCAAAGCAGGAAGAGCTGGAATATGTGTATGAAAAGGGCTTGAAGGCAGTACCTACCTTTGGTGTGATCCCATGTACAGCTACCTTTGGAACAGAACCATATTCAGAGCAGCCGTTAATGCCTACAAAGAAGATCGAAGGACTTCGTTCTGACGGCACCTTACATATGGATCATAAGCTGGTGATCCACAAGCCTATCTCAAAAGAAGGAAAACTTCATCTGGAAAAGGTGATCAGCGCCGTATATGACCGGGGAGAAGGAAAAGGAGCCAAGATCAACGTAGATATTATTGCAAAAGATGAGGCGGGAGATCCTGTATTTACCAATACAATGGGTTATTTAAACCGCTGGGCCGGTGGTTTTGGCGGGCCGAAGGTACCTCACAGCACCGTAGTGATCCCGGAGAGAGAAGCTGACTATGAGATAAAGGATGCATATCCGGAGAATGCGCCGTTACTGTATCGTCTGACAGGTGATACATACCCGCTCCATGCAGATCCTGCATTTGCAAAAAAAGCCGGTTTTGACCGTCCTATTGTTCATGGACTTTGCAGCTTAGGCTATGCCTGCCGCATGATGATCGATGCATTATTCCCAGGAGAGCCGGAGCGCATGGTATCCATTGAGAACCAGTTCCGCGCAGTAGCACTGCCGGGAGATCATTTTACCCTTCATGTATGGAAAACAGGGGAAAATGAAGCATTATTCCGTATGGTAAAGGACAGCGATGGAAAAGCGATTCTGGATTATGGACGGATGACCTGGAAATAAAAGAACATGGCAAACTAAAAAAGGGGGCTGCCGGTTGAACCGGCGCTCCCTTTAAAGTTATTTTCTATGGATAAACAGATTAGTCATGCTGGCGGATGATTCCTTCAGACAGATATTTCTCAATTTCTTCATCAGAATATCCGGCTTCTTTCAGGATAGATACAGTGTGTTCACCAAGCATCGGTCCGCGGTTAAATTCCGGGGTTCCCATGCGTTCGCTGCGCAGGCAGGTGCGTACCAGGGTTGCTTCCTGGCCATTGTCGTATTTCATCTTGTAGACGAAATCATTGGCAATTGCCTGTGGATCCGTAAGGACATCTTCGTAACGGGCTAAGATCTCGCAGCAGAGGCCTTCTGCGCTGAACATGTCATACCATTCTTTGGCAGTTTTTGTAGCGAATATCTTCTCAAAACGTTCGATAACAGGACGGCAGATATTTACATCATTAAACTGTGCCCTGGTAGCATAACGGGGATCACCGATCATATCGTCTGCACCAAGAAGGTGATAGAAAATAGGAGTATCCCTGTTAAATACAACAACCTGAGGCATGAACCAGCGGCCGTCACTGCATTTGAAAGGAGCACCAAAGGGACTGGAATTTTCTCTGCGTTTTGGCATTTTAAAACCATACTGGGAACCGGAAACAAGGATGTTTGCCAGCCATGCTGCAGTTCCGTAAAGGCTTAAGGAAACGCGGTCACCTTTTCCGGTCTGTCTTGCGCTTAAAACAGCGGAAACAGTAGCAGCCATCATACCAAGGGCACAGGTGGTATCACCAAAGCCCATAGGCATGTAAACAGGATAGGTATCATTGCTGTCTCCATATACAGCCTGGCTGTACATAAAGCCGCCTCTTGCCCAGAATGCAGTGTTGTCATAACCAGGTCTTCCGGCTTCTTCACCCTTTGGACCATAGCCGTCTAACTGACACATAACCAGTTTTGGGAATTTTTCTTTTAAAGTATCATAATCAAGGCCCTGTTTGCGCAGTGCTTCTGTTCTTAAGTTGGTTAAGAATACATCTGCATCTTCTAACAGGCGGTATACGATCTCCTGGCCCTCTTTGGTTCTGGTGTCAATGCTGACAGCACGCTTGTTGGCGTTTAAGTTGTCAAAGATCGGGTCGAAATCATCATCTGCAGGAGCACCGATGGACAGCGGCCATTTACGGAAATTGTCACCGCCTTTTGTGTTTTCCAGTTTGATAACGTCTGCACCCCAGTCAGCCATCATACGTCCGCAGCTGGCAGAAGCTACCATAAGAGATAATTCCACCACTTTGACGCCTTTTAATGGTTTATATTGTTCCATATGCATTCCTCCGTTACATTAATTTTATTTAGTAGTTTGTTTCTTTGTCTATATAATATCAATCCAAAAAGAGAAATCCTATGGAATGGATTACGAAAGTAAAGAGAGCATGGGTGAGAAATTGTGGTTGTTTTAACCAGATTGTCTAAAAATAAACGGACTTTGACATGGCCTTTTTTGTATGAATTGCAGTTGTTGGAAAATGGGGGATTTTGGTATCTTAAATACAACAGAAAAAGGGTGAAAAAGCCCTGGTCATCCGCCGGGGCGGATGGTCAGAGAAACATAATACGCAAAGGGGGACTTATTTATGCATTACTCACCGCAGAACGAAGAATGTCCGATGGCATTAAATCCATTTAAGGCCTGTGTAGCTCCAAGACCGATTGGCTGGATCTCCACTGTAAGCAGGGACGGAATTGATAATCTGGCGCCTTTCAGCCAGTTCCAGAACCTTTCCTACGATCCGCCTATGGTCATGATCGCTATTAACCAGGGGGGAGACGAGCCGGATCATGTACACCGCAAGGATACTGTAAACAATATTGAGTCTACAGGCTGCTTTGTATATAACGCAGTTCCGTATGATCTGAAGGAGCAGATGAACATTACAGCCAGCGGTTTTGCGCCGGAAGAGGATGAATTTGAAAAAGCCGGACTCCACAAGGCAGAGTCTGTAAGAGTGGCAGCAAAGCGAGTAGCAGAATCACCCATCCAGTTTGAGTGTGAATACATGCAGACCATCCGTATTCCCGGGACTATGGCAGGAGGAAAAGGTACTGTGGATCTGATCATTGGAAAAGTAGTGGAGATCCATGTGGCAGATGAGATCATCCTTCCAAACGGAAAGCTGGATTACAGGAAACTGCGCCTGATCGGCAGAGCCGGATACTGGGATTACGGGGTAATGGAAGATACCTTTGCAATGAAGGTTCCGGGAGTCAGCGCAGCCCGTATGGCAGCCATGGAAGGCAGAAAGCCAAATGAGGCAGACCTTGAAAAAGACAAAAAGGAAAACAGCCTATGATCAGCTTCATAGGAATGATCCTGGGGCTTTTACTGTTTGTAGTGCTGGCATTTAAAGGTTTTAACCTGATCTTGTCAGCAGTTGCCAGCAGCTGTCTTATGTTTGTGTTTTCCGGGATCAGTATTTTAGACGGCTTAAAAGAATTTTATTTGCCGGGACTGGCAGGTTTTTTACAAAGCTATTTCCTCCTGTTTTTCTTAAGTGCCCTTATGGGAAAGCTGATGAGTGATGGGGGAAATGCAAAAAAGATCGCCTTGTCCTTATCAGGGCTGATCAAAAAAAGCAAAAACAACCAGAAGTTTTTCTGTGTGCTTTTAGTTCCGGTTTTGTATTTTATCTTATGTTATGTGGGAATTTCCGGTTTTGTGGTGGTGTTTACGGTACTACCTATTGCAAAGACCATTTATGAGGAAACAGATACCCCCTGGCGGCTGTACTGCTGCGCCGGGGCACAGACTGTAAGCGCCGCTTATCTGGCCGGTTCTATTCAGGCGGGCAATGTATATGCTACGGATATCTGCGGCACAACCACCATGGCGGGCTGGAAGCTTTCCATTGTTGCAGTGGTCACATTCTGGGCGGTATCCCTGGTGTTTTTATGGACCATGTTAAAAATAACACAGAAAAAAGGGGAAGCGTTCCTGCCATCGGGAGAAGGAATCCGTATGGCCAATCTGGATGAAGGTTTATCGGAAGACTGTCTTCCGGGACTGCTTCCAAGTATCCTTCCTTTAGCTGTAGTGTTGGTGCTGAGTGCCGGATTTCAGGTATATGTAGTAAAGGCATTATTTGCAGGCTGCATCCTTACTGTTATTACAGGACATAAGAACCTGCTGCCAAAGCTAAAGACAAGCCTTTCACAGGGCATCACTGCTGCCTATGGCCCCATTTTAAGTGTTTCCGCTACCTATGCCATTGGCGCAGTGGTAAAAAACATAGAAGGTTTTACCTATTTTCAGAACATGCTGTCTGCTCTGCCTCATCTGATGAGCGGAAGTCTTATGGGACTTTTAGCAGCCTTTATCATGGCATCTGTAGCAGCACCGATCCCGGCTTTCGGTTCCCATATGTTAGATCAGTACACACTGGCAGGACTTAGTGCAGGCAATGCCCACCGCATGATGATGCTTACTTCTTTTACCAGTATTGCGCCTCATAATGCGGGAATACCCAATGCAGCGGCAGTGCTTTGCATGCCCTATGCAGAATGTCTGAAAATGTATATGATGTCAACTTATATACCAGGCTTTATTACTTTGTTTGTATCTATTTTATGTATTAAAATGGGGATCGTCTGACCGGTGATCTTCGTATAAGATCAGGCACAGAAACATCCCAGGAGAACATTTTTAGGATCAGGAGGAAAAGATCATGAGCGCACACAAACCATTAGAAGGAGTGAAAGTGGTGGAACTGGCCAGTTTTGTGGCAGCGCCGACAGCAGGAAGAATGATGGCAGAAATGGGAGCGGATGTGATCCGCGTGGAAAGCACTGCAGGTGATCCATGGCGTTTTTACGGTGCCAACTGTGGACTTCCCATTACAGATGAGGAAAATCCTCTTTTTGACATTTACAATCTGGGCAAAAAGGATATCCAGTTGAACACCAAGACACCGGAAGGGAAAGAGATTTTGTTCCATCTTTTAGATGAAGCGGATGTATTTATTACCAATAACCGTTTAAAATCCCTGGTAAGATCCGGTCTTGATTATGAGTCGTTAAAGGACCGTTTCCCAAAGCTGATCTATGGCCTGGTAACAGGATACGGACAGACAGGCCCGGATGTGGATGCACCGGGATATGACGGTGTTGCCTTTTTCTCAAGATCCGGAATGTTGGCAGATATGGCAGAACCCAGCGGCTATCCTGCAAGCGCCCCGGGCTGTATCGGAGATGGAGCTACAGGAGCTGCGCTTTTTGGCGGTATCTGTGCAGCGCTTTTTGACAGGGTGCGTACAGGAAAAGGCGATTTTGTAGAAATTTCTCTTTTTGGCAATGCAGTATGGCTTTGCGGTACGATGTCTGCTTTTGAGCAGTATGGTTATCATTATCCTAAAAAGAGATCGGAAATGGGGGCTCTTTATACTTTTTATAAATGCAAGGACGGAGAATGGCTCCACCTGGCTGTTACCCAGCATGACCGCTACTGGAAACCGTTAGCAGAGGCGTTAAATGTGCCGGAGCTGGCAGAAGATGAGCGGTTTGCCAATGCTGCGCTGATCTCTAAAAACAGGGCCCAGCTGATCCCGCTTCTGGAGGAAGCCTTTAGTCATTTTAACTATAATGAGATTGCGGCAAGACTAAAAGAAAGGGATATCGTCTTTGACCGTATGCGCCATTACAGGGAGCTGGCAACAGATCCTCAGGCTGTGGCAAATGGCTTTGTAAAGGAGTATATCTATGAAAGCGGCCATCCATTTATGATGTCCATGCCGCCGGTTCACATGAGAAGTGTGGGAGAAACCGGCCCGGGACGGGGGCCAAAGCCAGGAGAACACACAGATGAGATCTTAAAACAGCTTGGCTGTTCAGAGGATGAGATCGTTCATTTAAAAGAAGCTGGAGCCGTAAAACAGCACTCTTAAAAGCTTTTGGTTAATATAACCATTACTTTTAAGAAAGCACTTATAAAAAAATTGTATGAACCGCTGTATCTTTACAGCGGTTCAAATGTTATTTTAATAACAAGCAATGCATTCATGCGGGGAAACCGTGTGTATTTTATAAAGTAAAGGAGAGGCAGATCAATGAAAACAAGAATGACAGAACTTTTAGGGATTAAATATCCGATCATGCAGGGGGGAATGCAGCATCTGGGAGTTCCTGAACTGGCAGCTGCCGTATCAGAAGCAGGCGGTCTTGGAACCATCAATGTAACTATTTATCCGGATCCGGAAGATTTAAGAAAGGCCATCAAAGAAGTAAAGGCAAAAACAGATAAACCATTTGCAGTAAATATTTCCCTGATCCCAAGTCTCCATCCGGGACAGGAGCTTTTTGACCAGGTTAAGGTGATCCTGGAAGAAGGAGTCACAGCAGTAGAAACAGCAGGCGCAAGCCCTCAGGAGCTGGCAGATGTATTAAATGCCCATAAGGATCAGGTAAAATGGATCCATAAAGCAGCTTGTGTAAAGCATGCAAAGAAAGCAGAGAGCATGGGTGCTGATCTTATTACCATGGCTGGCTTTGAGGTAGCAGGACATCCTCATACAGATGGTGTGGGAACTATGGTACTGGCAAACCGCACAGCAAGAGAAGTAAAGGTTCCTGTACTGGCAGCAGGCGGTATTGCAGATGGCAGAGGCTTACTGGCAGCATTAAGCCTTGGATGCGAAGGTGTTGTAATGGGAACACGTTTTGTAGCAAGTAAGGAATGCTGGATCTCTGAAAACCATAAAAACTGGATCGTAAATGCAAATGAGAACCAGACTGTTCTTTGCCAGAAATCTATTAAAAACATGGTCCGCGTTGCAAATAATGAAGCAGCAAGAAAGTGCCTGGAGTTAGAGGCAAAGGGAGCCACCTTACAGGAACTGATGCCTGTTATATCAGGAAAACTTGGCAAAGCCGCTTATGCAGACGGAAATGTAGATGGCGGTATGTTCGCTGTCGGACCGGCTGCTGGCCTGATCCATGAGGTAGAAAGCTGCAAGGAGATCATTGACTCCATTATGGCAGAGGCAGAGGAAGGTTTAAAACGTTTAAACAGCCTTGGTTTATAAGATAATAAGCCTGTTATGAAAATAACTGGAAAGTAATTTGGAAAGGAAGAAGATAAATATGGGAAAAGCACTGGAAGGAATCCGCGTTCTGGATTTTACAACAATGGCAGCAGGACCTACTGCAGCAGCAATGTTAGCTGATTACGGCGCAGAAGTTATTAAAATTGAACGTCCGGGAAGAGGAGAAGACGGCAGAAAGTTTCCGCCTATGGTAGACGGTGAAAGCCTTACATACTGCTGGTTCAACCGTGGAAAGAAATCACTGGCAGTGGATATGAAGGATCCGGAAGGACTGGAACTGGTAAAGAAACTGATCCCTACTGCACAGGTGATCTTAGAGAATTTCCGTCCCGGAACCATGAAGAAATTTGGTCTGGATTATGAAAGTGTATGCAAGGTCAAACCGGATATGGTATATGTTTCCCTTACCACTTATGGACAGACAGGACGACTTATTTCCAAGCCAGGATATGACATTATCGCGCAGGCAATGTCCGGTATCATGAGTGTTACAGGTGAAGCAGACGGAGCACCCCAGAAAAGCGGCATCCCGTTAGGAGATATGGTTGGTGCTTTAAATATGTTTGCAAGCACCATGACTGCTTTATATCACTGGAAAGATACAGGGGAAGGCCAGTATGTAGATGTATCCTTACTTCGTTCCCTGTTATATATGAACACACCTCTGATCCACTGTAATCTGGGCAAAGAGCGCATGAGTAAACGTCAGGGAAATCATCATCCTACTATGTGTCCATATGGAGTATTCCACTGCAAGGACGGTGATATCGTTATGGCAGCTTCCGGAAAGCGTATCTGGGACAGCTTATGTGACCTGATGGGAAGACCTGAGTGGAAGGAAGATCCTGAATATCAGGAGGTTGGTGACAGAGCACGTCATCAGAAGGTTCTGATCCCATTATTTAACGAATGGCTGACCAACAGTTTCTCCGGACAGGACGAGGCACTTGCAGCTTTAGATGCTGCCGGTATCCCATGCTGCAAGGTTCAGGATGAGTACCAGGCATGGTCAAACGAAGATTTCCGTGAAAATGGCTGGATTTCAGAAGCACCTACTATGCCGGATATGAAGATGAAGACCTTCTATACAAGAACCGGCAACTGCAGCATGTCAAAGACAGCGCCTGAGTTTAAGAGAGCGCCATTACTGGGCGAGCAGAATGTGGAGTTGTTCAAGGAATTAGGCTATAGCGAAGAAAAGATCAAAGAGCTGGAAGAGCGCTGGCCACACCAGAATTTATAGTTTTCAGAACAGTGAAAATATAGTTTTCACCGGAGATTAAAAGTAAGGAGATCAACCATATGCAGAATGGATTATTTAATGTAACAGAAGAGCAGCAGAGCCTGGTAGAGCTGATCCGTGACTTTATGACCAAAGAGATCAAGCCGCATGTGCTGGAATGGGAAAAAGAAGGCCATTATCCACAGGAGATCATAGAACAGGGTATTGAAATGGGACTGCACATGCTGCAGGTACCGGAAGAGTACGGCGGCATGGGACTGGACACCACAACTACAGCTATGATGATCGAGGAAGGCGCAAAAGTTGAAAGTACCTTTATGGGTATGTTCAATGTAACCAGCATGGGCGGAAAGATCGTTATGGCAGCAGGAAATGAAGAGCAGAAGCAGTATTATTCCGGCCTGCTCCAGAAGGGATATTTAAGCTCTTTCTGCCTGACAGAGCCTGATGCAGGTTCTGACAGTGCTGCTGTCCGTACCACGGCTGTCCGCAAAGGGGATAGTTACGTTATTAACGGAACAAAAATGTTCATTACCAATGCTTCTTTAGCAAGTGTATTCCTGGTAGTGGCAACCTTAGATCCTTCCAAAGGCTCTAAAGGACTGGCTACATTCATTGTAGAAAAAGACCGTCCAGGTGTTACCGTAGGAAAGAAGATTGAAAAGATCGGTATGCGTCTTTCCAATACAGCAGAGGTTATTTTTGATAACGTAGAGATCCCTGCATTTAACCTGATCGGAACAGAAGAAGGCGGCTTTGCCAACGCTATGAAGGTTCTTACCGCTTCCAGACCGATCATTGCGGCTTCCAGCCTTGGCGCATGCCAGTTAGCAAGAGACCTGGCAATCCAGTATTCCAAGGAAAGAATTGCTTTTGGAAAACCAATCTGCGCAAAACAGATGATCCAGGAAAAGATTGCCAACATGGAAATGCTGATCCAGGCCGGCCGCGGACTGGTATACAATGCTACCATGCTTCTTGACCAGGGCAAGCCATGCAACAAAGAGGCTTCTATTGCAAAATGCTTTGTAACGGAAGCATACGGCAAGATCACAGATGATGCTTTACAGATCTTTGGCGGATATGGTCTTTGCGATGAATATCTGATCTCCAAGTTATACCGTGATTCCCGTGTAAACCGTATTATTGAGGGAACCAACGAGATCCAGAGAGTGGTTATTGCCAAGTCTTTACTGCGTTAATAAAACCTGTTATTTGGTTAACAGGTTGGTTTGACCAGAAAATAACGAAAATCAAATTTCGATTTTTGTGCGTAGTGACATAGATGGTTTAATCTGAGTTTGTTATTATTATGTCATAGTCAGTTACATCATAATAAATCGTTTCAAGACCTGCTTTATGCGGAAGAACAGGGGGTGTGGTACCTGAAACGATAAATAAACGAGAGGGGTAATGATATGATTAGTTTACTGGGTATTGTGATCGGACTTGCGTTGTTCATCCTGTTGGCTTACATGGGTTACAACACGATCATCGTTGCCATTGCTTCGGCTATGGTAGTAGCAGTATTTGGAGGAATGAATCCATTCGTAGCATTAACTGAGGCATTTATGCCAAAGACAGTTGGATTCATGCAGGGATATTTCCTGATCTTCCTGTTCAGTGCATTATTTGCACGTTTCATGGGCGATTCCGGTGCAGCACCTTCTATTGCAGTTAAGGTTGCACGTATTGCAAAAAAAGCAAAAAATCCGGATATGCAGCGTTGGCTGGCAGTTATGGTACTTCCGCTGATCCAGCTGATCTTAACCTACGGCGGCGTTAACGTATTCGTAGTAGTATTCATCTTGGTAGCAATTGCCCGTTCACTGTTTAAGGATCTGAACATTCCCTGGTGGATGTACTCCTGCTCCTGTCTTGGTTCTTCCACAGTGACCATCGGTATGCTTCCTGGTTCCCCGCAGATTCAGAACATCATCCCAATGCAATATTTTGGAACAACTACCATGTCAGCACCTGTTCTTGGTATCTTAAGCTCCATTATTACATTTGCTATTGGTTCCCTGTATATCTGGTGGCAGTGCAAGCGTACTAACAAGAAGGGTGAAGGATTCTTCCCAACTGGCGAACTGATCGATAAAGAGCAGTTAGTAGAAGCAAGCGTTGAGAACGAAAAACCATTATGGCAGTGCTTACTTCCAATGATCGTTGTTATCGTTGTATTAAATGTATTAAAGCAGAGTGCAGTGATCGCTCTTTGCAGCGGCTGCGTAGTTGCATGGCTGTTATATGATCCACGCAAGCAGGATTTAAAGAAGATCTTCTCCGGCGCTATGCCACAGGCTATCATGCCTCTGATCACTGTTTGCTGTGCATCAGGCTTTGGTGGTGTTGTAGCAGCTGTTCCTGGATTCCAGACTATTGTTGGCAGCTTAAATAACTTTGGAACCAGCCCATTTATGATCGTATTAGTAGTTAATATTTGTTCCGGTATCTGCGGTTCTGCTTCTTCTGGTGAGAACATCGCCCTTCAGAACTTTGCTGACCGTTTTATCGCAACAGGAATTCCTGGACCTCAGTTACACCGACTGGTTGCAATGTCTTCCATTGGTCTGGATACACTGCCGCACAGCGCAGGTATCATCACTATGCTGTCTACAACCAAGCTGACCCACAGACAGGCTTACATAAACAACTTTATCCTGTCTCTGGTACTGCCGATCGTTATGGCATGCTTCGCAGCTGTTATGATCTCCGCAGGTTTCTATCTGTAAGCACAGGTTAAGGATACATAGAAACGTAAAATGAAATCCCCACAACATGCCGTACCTTCCGCATACGGCATGTATATAAAACTCCCGGAAAATGCTAGATAAAAGCGTTTTCCGGGAGTTTTTATGTTTCGCTAACTCAGGTTTTGCAAATAAAAAGGGACCTGCAAAGAACAGGTCCAGTGTGCTGGTGAAGGTCTCACCTGCGTCAGCAGGCAGATAAGTGTGCCAACGCAAAGACGTGAGTTTACGATACATTATTTCCCTTGGAATACAGGCTTTCTCTTCTCTAAAAATGCATTTACCGCTTCTGCATGGTCGGCAGAATGGGTCAGACGGTCTGCATAATCCGCTTCCAGATTCATGCATTGGTGAAGATCCGGGTACATGATGCGGTTGATGCCGCCTTTGATCTCAGCATAGGAAAGAGTAGGTCCGTTTGCCAGGGCAGTAATCTGTTTTTTTACATTTTCTTCCAGTTCTTCAGCTGGTACAGCACGGGTGATGATGCCCATATCAGCTGCTTCTTTTCCTGTAAAACGTCTGCCGGTCATAAAAAGATCGGCAGCTCTTGCAGGACCAACGCGGCGGGTAAGAAGAACGGAACTTCCCATATCCGGTGCCAGTCCAATAGAAGAAAAGGCAAAGGACATTTTTGTGTTTTCCTCTGCAATGGCAAAGTCACAGGCCATGGCAAGGCTCATTCCGCCGCCTGCGCAGGCACCTTCGATCCAGGCAACTACAGGCTTTTCAATCTGGCGGATGTAAAGGACTAGGTGGTTGAAATTAGCCATGTTGGTCTTAGTCTGGGTTGGAGCAGGGATACCGGCTGCATAACAGTCCACACGCTTCTTCATAGAAGTAATGTCACCGCCTGCACAGAACCTGCCGCCTTCGCCCCGGAGCACGATCACGCGGATCTGTGGGTCAAAGCGGAACTGCTCTAAAACTTCGGAAAGCTCCGCTGCCATAGGCTGGCTTAAGGCATTTAACTTTTTGGGGTCATTGAGGATGATATAACCTGCACCATTTTCGATGTAAGTTTTAACATACTGATACATAAAAATACCTCCTGTTATATTTTTCACCAGAGCAAACCAAATCAGTCCAGTGAGAAATCATTTCTGCTCTAAGTATAAGGCAAAAGCATGCAGATTGCACGGTACAAATTATGGATAATCCTACGAAAATAACAGGTGGTAAGGGGAATGTTCTTCGTGCATTCCTACATAGATTAAGAAGGTTTAATCTGTTAAAGTATTATCATACGGTCAGTGTATTTTTTGTATGCTGAAAATGAAAAGTATGGGTGAGAAACCCGGGAAAAGCAATAGATAACAGAACATGTATAACAGGAGGTTACGTTATGATCAAAACAAAATTCACAGAAATGTTTGGAATTGAGAAACCAATCGTCCAGGGCGGTATGCAGCATTTAGGAATTGCTGAATTTGCTTCTTTAGTCTGCAATGCAGGCGGTATGGGAACCATTAACATTACCTGTTATCCAGGTGTAGACGAATTCCACGAAGATGTGATCAAGATGAAGGAATTCACCAACAATAAGCCTTTCATCGTAAATATTTCCCTGGTTCCGGATCTGACAAAGGGCGAAGAGATCTTTAAGTATATTGATGTATGTGCAAAAGAAGGCGTTGCAGCTATTGAGTTTGCAGGTGCTTCCCCTGTGGAATTTATGCCAGCCTGCAAAGAAGCAGGTATTAAGATCATCCACAAGAGCCCAAATGCAAAGGTGGCAGCCAGCATGGCAAGAAAGGGCGCTGATGTGATTACCATTGCAGGTTATGAGGTAGCAGGACATCCAAGTATGGATGGAATCGGTACTTTCGTTATTGCCAACAAGGCAGCTAAGGTTTGCGCAGAATATGGCGTTCCGGTGCTGGCAGCAGGCGGCGTTGCAGATGGAAAAGGCCTGGCAGCAGCACTGGCATTAGGCGCACAGGGCGTTGTTTTGGGAACACGTTTTGTAGCAACCACGGAGTGCCCGATCTCTGATAACCACAAGGAATGGCTGTTAGAGCATACAGAAAAAGATACAGTTATTATCCAGAAATCCATTCACAATGCAGCCCGTGTTGCAAACAACATGGCAGCAAAGCTGACTCTGGAAATGGAAAAGAGAGGAACCACTCTGGAAGAATTGATGACGGTTATTGCAGGAAGACTGAGCAAGAAATGCTATAAGAATGGCGATATTGACGGTGGTATTTATGCATTAGGACCGGCAATGGGCCTGATCGATGATATTAAGCCGGTACAGCAGTTAATGGATGACATGGTAGCAGAAGCAGAAGAGGTGATCGGCGGATTAAAGGCTTCTATTTATTAATGATCAAAAGGGATAGAAGAGAAGGCAATAAATACAGAAGGGACTAAAAATAATAATGGCAGACGAGACAAATTACAGACCTTTGGAAGGGGTTAAAGTACTGGAACTTTCTACAATGGTGGCAGCAGGCTCCTGTGGAAGAATGTTAGCAGACTGGGGTGCTACAGTTATTAAAGTAGAAGCTGAAAGCGGAGATATGTTCCGTAATTTCCCAAAAACATTTCTTGTACCATGCACTATGGATGAGAACCCCTTATTTGATAACCTGAATGCCGGAAAAAGAGGCATTGTATTAAATTTAAAGACACCGGAGGGCATGGAAGCCATGCATCGCCTTTTAGCTGAGGCAGATGTATTCCTGACCAATACCCGTGTAAAAGCATTAAAGAAACTGGGACTGGATTACGACTCCTTAAAGGATAAATATCCGAGACTGATCGAGGCGAATATTTCCGGTTTTGGTGAAAAGGGACCGAAGAAAGATAATCCTGGATTTGATACCGTTGCATTCTGGGCAAGCAGTGGTTTTAACGCAGATATGATGGTAGAAGGACCTGGAAGTTATCCTGTATACAGTTCTGCTGGTCCTGGTGATATCGTAACTGCAATGGGTCTGTGCTATGCCATTACAGCCGCTCTTTATAAGCGCACCCAGACAGGAAAGGGCGACCGTGTAAGCTCTTCTCTTTACGGAACTGCACTCTGGTGCTTCCATATCATGGCAGTTGCTACTGAAGAACGCTATGGATGCCAGTATCCAAAGACCAGAGAGGTAAGCGCACCTACAGGCGCTCCTTTCAGGACAAAGGACAACCAGTGGGTCATGACTACTATTTTAAAGATCGAAGAGCAGTGGCCGGTGCTGTGTAATGTATTAGGTGTTCCGGAGCTGGGAACAGACCCAAGATATAACACCTCCCTGCGTCAGAGAGATCCGGAAGTGCGTAAATATCTGATGAAACGTTTTGAAGAAATCTATGCAACCAAGACTGCAGATGAGTGGTGCAAGCTGCTTACAGAGGCAGATATTGTAAATGATAAGCTGGCTCATTACAAAGATATGGAGCACAGTGAGCAGGCATGGGAAAATGAATATATCCATGAAGTAACCTGTCCAAATGGCGGAAAATCCATTCTGGTGCGCCCGGCTATGCGAAGTGACCGTATGGGTATCCCGACCTGGAAGCGGGGCCCTATGTTAGGCGAGCACACAGAAGAGGTTTTAAAAGAGATCGGTTATACAGATGAACAGATCAAGGCCATGGAAGAAAAGAAGGCAGCTGTTCAGATCGATACCACCCAGTTTAAACATCTGGATGAGGAAATGTAAAGAAGGGGATAAATGATGGAAGGGCAGTTTCATTCCTTGATCGATATATTTAAAACAGGAAAAGAGCAGTATCCGGAAAAGACCGCCATTATCATGGGAGAAGATACAAGGACATATGGCCAGATCTTTGACAATGCAAAAAGAATTGCCGGTTTTGTATTGGAAAAAGAGATAAAACCTCAGGATAAAGTGGCAGTGATCTCCCAGAACCATGTAGACTATATTGAGACTGTTCTGGGTATCATTATGGCAGGCGGGGTGCCAGTAAATATCAACTGGCGCCTTGCTGCTCCGGAGCTGCACCACCTTCTGCAGTTTAACGAAGTAAAATTGACCTTTTTCCGTTCCAAAGATGAGAGTATTCGAAAGGAAATGGGAGAGCTGACGAAGGAAATGTGTCAGTGTGTGGATATGGACTGTATCAAAGAGGTTCTTGAAGGTGTAGAGCCTTTAGAACAGTTTATTGAGCGTGAGGATGAAGATGTTTTAATGCATCTGCATACAAGCGGTACTACCGGTATGCCAAAGACTGTTCGGTATACAAAGGGACAGTATATGCGGGAACTGACTACCTGTGTACATTCCCTTGGCTTTGACAAAGATACGGTGTTCCAACTGATGAGCCAGTTATTCCATTCAGCAAGTATTGGTCCTTATTCCATTTTTGCCTGCGGCGGAACCATTGTGCTGTTCCCGAAGTTTTCACCACAGGAATATTTAAAGAGCATTGAAAAGCATCATGTTACCAGGTTAAGCGCTATTCCTACTGTACTGACTGCTTTGCTTAACCAGCCGGATTTTGACCGCTATGACCTGAGCAGTATCCATACCATCAGTTATTCCACCTGTCCCATGCCGCCGGAGCTGATCAAACGTGCGTTAAAGCATTTTAACTGCGGCTTCCAGCAGTCCTATGGCATGACAGAAATGGGTTCTATTGTCACTATGCTTACAGAAGAAGAGCATATTAAGGACAATATGCGATACCTGAATTCTGTAGGACGTCCCATTGAAGACCATAAAGTAAAGATCATCGCAGATGATGGTTCTGAATGTGCTCCCGGAGAAACCGGCGAAATTGTAGTGACAGGTCCTGGCATGATGAAAGATTATTATAAAATGCCGGATGAGACAAAGGAAGTTATGGTAGATGGCTGGTATCATACCCGTGATATGGGCTATCTGGATGAGAACGGTTATCTTTATATCAGCGGACGCAAGAGCGATATGATCATATCCGGCGGTGAAAATATTTTCCCGCTGGAAGTAGAAAATGTTCTGCGGATGAGAGAAGACATTGCGGAAGTTTGTGTTCTTGGAGTTCCGGATGACTACTGGGGTGAATCTGTCCAGGCAGTTGTAGTATTAAGACCGGGCAGCAAACTGACACCGGAAGAGATCCGAACCTTTTGCAGAGGTAAGATCGCCGGTTATAAAATACCAAAGAAAGTATATATCTGGGAAGAACTGCCGAAAAATACCACAGGAAAGGTTTGTAAGGCAGAAGTGCTTAAGAAGATAGAAATGTAATGTGTGCATAATAAAAGTGCTGCGGTTTTCATAGTCGCAGCACTTTTTAATGTCTGTTCTATCATCGGTGATTTTGCACATCCGACGGTGATTTCCCAAAATACCTTTTAAAAGCAGCGCTAAAATAAGCGGCATTTTCATAACCGGTCATAGAGGAGATCTCGTACATTTTCATGTGTGTGTTTTCCAACAGGTTTTTCGCCCGTTCCATGCGGATCTTGATCAGGTAATCTGTGAAAGTGATCCCGGTTTCATTTTTAAAGATGGTGCTGAAATAGGAAGTGCTTAAGCATACGGTCCGGGCTACATCTTCAATGGAAAGAGTAGACTCGGAATAATGATGTTTAATATGGTCGATAGCCTGTTCCACCTGCTTGCCGTATTTGCTTTTTCTTGCATTTAAACTGTCAACAATCTTAAAAAGATTCTGTTTCAGGTTTTCAATACTTTCCTCTAAGGTGGTGCTGGAAGCTACTTTTTTAAATTCTTCCATAGGATTATCAAATACATCCTGAAGTTCAATTCCCGATGAGCCAAGTTCACTTGCAAGGTCTGTATACAGACGGCTGATGGAAAAGGTCATATACAGGTAGCTTTCCCTGCCGCACTGACGAAGGTTTTCTTTCAGCTGTAAAAGTTCCCGTTCCAGTCCCTTTTTATCCTGTTTTTTGATCAGGGAGATCAGGGTGGTGCCGGAAAGGGGAAGCTTGGGAGAAGGATCAGCCTCTTTTCCAATATAGGAAACTACTTCCTCATAGAAAATATCAGAGTTGGTGCCTTTGATAAAATGCAGCTTTAATGCTTCTGCCACGCTTTTCATACTTTCGTTTAAACGGTTAAGATTGTGGCACAGGTTTCCGGAGGCAATGATCACATCACAGTTCTGACCGTCGTAAGGAAAGATCTTCCGGACAGAATCAATGAGTATTTTCCTCAAAGTGATCAGCTCCAGCTTGGAACCGGATAACAGTGCCAGAGTGTAGCTGTTGTGCCTGGAATCTAAAAGGTAACATCCAGGCTGGCATAATGATGTACTGAAGGCTGAAAATTTCTGTTCTTCTTCATAGCGGATGTCGTTAGAACGTCTTTTCAGGCTTTCTTCGTCCATGGTAATATGTAAAGCACAGCAGTAGGAGCCGGGATCCAGATCCAGGTCAGGACTTGGTGCAGGAAGGTCAGAAGCATCCTGCGTGACAATGCTTCGCAGGTATTCTGTGATCATGAGACGTTTGTCATAATGAAGCTGGCTGCAGTGAAGAACTGCATTTTCAAGGACACGGCAGAACTGGTCTACATCAATAGGCTTTAAAATGTAGTCAAATGCCTGCAGGTGCATGGCAGTGCGGGCATACTGGAAATCATCGTAAGCGCTGATGATCAGGATCACTATGTTGGGATTTAGTTCCCGGGCCTTTTTGGAAAGTTCCAGACCATCCATATAAGGCATACGGATATCGGTGATCAGAAGGTCCGGCGGGTTTTTCTGGATCAGTTCCCAGGCTTCATTTCCATCGGCAGCAGTAGCTGTCAGTTCAATACCTAAGTCCTTCCATTTGATCTGACTGGAAAGTCCTTCCAGTATAATTTCATTGTCATCACACAGGATTGCTTGGAACATAAGGTTCACCTCTCTCAAGTTTTGGTATTTTCAGTGTAATTTCGGTGCCTATGTCAGGATCGGAATCAATGTTCAGACCGAAATCGGGGCCATAGAAAATGCGGATCCTTTCATTTACATTGTAAAGTCCGTATCCGGAGTCCTGCTTGTCCGGCTGACGGGGAGCGTTTATTTGCTTTCGCAGTATTTCCAGCGTTTCAGGGGACATGCCCTTACTGATATCCTGTACAGAAAGAAGCAGGCAGTCTCCATTTTCACGGATGCTCACATGAATATGGACCTTTTCATCTGGAAGGGGAACGGCATGTAAAATGGCGTTTTCTGCCAGAGGCTGCAGTAACAGTTTGGGGGTCTGGTACTGATACAGGGACGGGTCACATTCAATGGAATAAGTGAATTTTTTGCTGTAGATCATATTGGAGATAAAAAGGTAACTTCCAATATGCTTTAATTCATCTTCGATGGTGATGATCTCCCGTCCTTTACTCAGGGAGATCTTAAATAATGTGGACAGCTCCGTTAACATTTTCTCTGCGTCTTTATTTTTCCCCATACGCAGAAACCAGATTACAGAGTCCAGGGAATTGTAGAGAAAATGAGGCTGTATCTGTGCCTGTAATGCCTTAAATTCCGAATTTCGCAGTTTTTTCTGTTCTTCATAGATCTGGCTGATCAGTTCCTGGATCTTATTTAACATGTGGTTAAAATTGTTACCCAGCCGTCCAAGTTCATCTGCGGGAGGTTCCGAATAACGAACGGAAAAATCCCCGGCTTCTACCGCCTCCATCATAGTACAGAGAGTCTGAATGGGGCGGTATACAGACTGGGAGATACGCAGGGAAATATACAGGGCGGAAAATGCAATGATCAAAAGGACCAGCAAAAGGATCGTGGTCAGCTCTTTGGTACTTTGTGCCAGATATCTGCGGCTGATCACACCTGCAATACACCAGCCGGAACGATTTAATGTGCGGCCTACTACCAGATATTCCCTGTTGGGTATGACCACAGAACGGGTATCTGCGTCTTTGGCAGCCTGAAGGATCTGACCGGTTAGTTCATCAGATACGGAAACTGGAAAATGGGAATTATTTCCAGATTGGAAAAGTATTCTTCTTTTATATCCGCACAGATCACGCCGTTGATCCGTCCGGTAGCCTTGTCAGAAGAAGGAAGTCCCACAGAGATAAAACGGTCTTCAATGGAGCTGCGCACAATAAAACTGCCTTCATGTGGGGAAAACCAGATGGATTCAGGGGAATTTTTAATCTTCTGGTACCATTTGGAGTCTCTGGGATCATCCGGTTTGAAAGAGTAATAGTTGGATTTATAGCGGCCGCCATTTTCACCTAAAACATATACTCCGAAAATGTCTTTGCGGTAGGTGGAAAGGGAAGCCATATCCATGCTTCCGGAAAGATCCAGGGAATACTGGCTGGATACGGAGTTAAATTTCACACGCAGATTTTCCTGTATCTTAATATCACGGGTCAGCGCATCACATAGCTGCCAGGTATCATTTAGCAGACTGTCAATGTCATTACAGATCAGATCAATGGTCTCTACAGAGGATTTTTCCGTCATGTCAGTAATAAAACGGTTGTAGAGCCTGTAAGTAGTGATACCGATCAGAAGCACCGGGATAAAGGAAAGGACAATGAAGGAAAGCAGGAGCTTTTTTCTGAAAGAGAGTTTGATGTGGAAATCATTCATAATAATGAAAACGCCTTTCTTTTAATATGCCGTTAATAAGCAGTAGGAAAATAGCTGACGGCATTTGCTTCTGTAATAATATTGTAAGGGATGATCACCGTAGGAAATGGAGTGTATCCCCGTTCCCGCTGATTGATCAGGGTTTCTACAATAAATCCCCATTTTGGATTGCTTTCCACCGTTCCTAAATATTCCCCTGCAATGATCGCCTTGCACACATCCTGGATCCCGTTGATGGATACAATAGAAATGTCATTGGGAGACAGACCGGCTGTTTTGATTGCCTGAAGGGCACCAAGGCCGTCTTCGTCGCTGTGAGCGAAAACTGCCTGGACGCTTTTGTGGGAGTCACTGGTTTTTACCAGGGCATTTTCCATGGCTTTCTGGGCTGTTACACGGTCAAAATTTCCGTATTCTGTGTCAATGATATGCAGCTGCGGATAGTTTTTCAAAGCCTGGTGAAAGCCTTTGGAGCGGGCTTTGGCAGAGGGAGAGCTTTCCGTACCGTAGATCTCTACAATGTTGCAGGAGCGGCCGGCATATTTTTCAGCTAGCAGCTGGGCGCAGATCGCTCCTTCCCGCAGATAATCCGCTGAGATCCGGGACATATACAGATCCCGGTCAATAGTATCAGCAGATTGTTCAATAAGGATAACAGGTATTCCTGCTTCTTTTGCACTTTCAAGGGCAGGAACAAGGGCATCCAGATCTGCAGGAACGATCACAAGATAATCTACTTTTTCACGGATCAGCTTTGTAATGTCTTCCTGCTGCCATTTTGCGGTGTATTCTTCCGGCTCATGGTAGATAAATTCAATATTACTGGGGCCAAAGGCTTCACGGAAACTGTTGATCTGGGTAGTCCGCCAGGGATTATCTGTTTCAATCTGTGAAAATCCTACTGTTATGTGATCGTCAACGTGATTCACCACATCAGGCAGCGGAATGGAGCTGGTGTAAATAGTGTAGACTAACAGGAACAAAAGGGTGGTAATGATCATTAAACACCAGTTCTTTTTAAGAAAAGCCATAAATGAACCTCCCAGAGTTATTCCCTAAAACTCGGCCCACATGGTGACAGGACAGCTGTCGATCCCTACAATGATCAGCGGGACAGCTGCAGCCTGTTTTAAAAAGCCTTCCGGCAGTTCTTCCATGTTGATATCTTCTACAATGCAGATGTAGCCGGGCTGGTACATGCCAAGCATGATCTGATGGGCCAGATCGCCGTCTTTTCCGTCACTGTAAGAAGCAAGGGAAACAAAATCCAGGCCAATGGCTTTCAGATTTGGGAAATTTTCACGTAAATAGGTTGCTGCAGCGCTTCCAACGGCCGGTCCGTTATTTTCATAAACAGAAGGATCGCTTTTGCGTTTCTTCCAGAAACCGGTGCGTAAAAAGAGAAAATCTGCCTGTGCGATCTGGTCCTTGTAAGGGATCAGATCTTCGGTCAGGATCTTTTCACCGGCTTTTTTAGGAACGTCGATCACAAGAGGTTTCTGATAGAAGAAACGTTCCACGGGAACTTTGTCCAGAGAAATACCATTTGGATTAAAGTGCATAGGGCCGTCCAGATGAGTACCGTAGTGATTAAAAAGATGGATAGTAGCCGTATTTGCGGTATCTCCTTTTGCAATGGAAGTATGAGGTTCCAGAGAACAGGTTGGGTTTCCCGGCCAGGTAGGATCTCCGTCTTTAATAGGATATGAAAGAATTTTAAACATAAAAATACCTCCTGCTTATTCACGTATTTTAATCTGTAAACATTAAAACATGATTTTATAAGAGCGTCAATAAAATCAAATGAAATCAAAATATTTTCAAATGAAATCACATATACAGAAAAATATGTACAGGCTATACTAAGAACAGATCAGAAAACACGAAAAAATGTACAAAAACACAAGAGATGTGAAAAGAAAGGTCAATGTTATGAAAGTCATCGACATACATGCTCACATTTATGAAAAGGTAGCTGGTATCACACAGGGACAGCCAATGTCATCTACCAGCCAGGGAAAAGTTACTATTGGTAACAGGGAGATCCAGTTTCTTCCCCCTTCCTTTGAACGCAGCTGCAGTACGGCAGAAGCGTTGATCGCCTATATGGACTGGTGCGGGATCGAAAAAGCACTGCTTATGCCAAATCCATTTTATGGTTATCACAATTATTATTTTAAAGAAAGTGTAAAAAAGTATCCGGACCGCTTAAGGGGCGTAGCTCTGGTGGATATTATGAAAGGTAAGGCGGCAGCAGAGGAACTGGCTCAGATCTATGACGAAGGCATCCTTTTTGGTATGAAGATCGAAGTAGACAGTACGTTTCAGTGCGCACCGGGAACAAGGCTTGCAGATCCAAAACTTGCACCTGTATGGGACTGTTGTGAACAATATCATCAGCCAATGTTCATCCATATGTTCCGCAGGGAAGATATTGTGGATCTGGAACTGCTGGCGAAGACCTATCCCCATATTACATTTGTAATATGCCATATGGGCGCAGATATCTGCTTCAGGGCAGGGATGCCAAAGAGAAATTATGAAAAAGTCCTTCAGATCGTAAAAGAATATGAAAATGTTTATATCGATACATCTACAGTTCCGGACTATTATGAGGAAGAGTATCCATGGAAAACATCTGTGAACATTATCGAAGAATGTTACCGGAAGGTAGGCGCTGATAAGATGATGTGGGCTTCTGATTATCCGGGAATGTTAAAGAAAGGAACTTTAAATCAGCTGATCCGTCTGGTAACAGAGGAGTGCAAGAATATTCCGGAATCAGCCAAGGAAAAGATCATGGCAGAAAATGCCAGAAGGTTGTTTTTTTAAAAGCTGTTTTTAAGATTGATATGGTTCTGCAGGCAGCAGAATGAGATAAAATCATTAATCACATCAAAGGAGAGGTAACAGTATGAGAAAAAAAGTAGTAGCAATGGGGTTAGCAGCAATGATGGCAATGAGTCTGGCGGCTTGCAGCTCAGGAGGATCTTCCACATCAACTACAGCAGCAGGAAGCTCAGCAGAGGCAACTACAGCAGCTGCGGCTGCATCTTCTGAAGAAAGCAAAAAAGAAGAAGCAAAGGGAGATGGTAAAGGATATGTAGTAGCGCTTTGCAACTATTCTATCGGAAACTCATGGCGTGCCCAGATGGAGCAGGAATTTGTATCTGAAGCAGAAAAATTAAAATCAGAAGGCGTTGTAAGTGAATATTATATCACCAACTCTAATGAAGATATTAACAAGCAGATCAGTGATATGCAGGATCTGATCACAAAGAAGGTAGATGCTATTGTAATTACTGCAGCATCTCCAACTGCTCTGGCACCTGTTGTAGAAGAAGCAACAGAAGCTGGTATTAAGGTTGTATCTTTTGATAACGTAGTTGATACAGACGAGCAGGTAGCAACTGTTGGTATTGATGAAACAGAATTTGGACGCATTGGTGCTGAGTGGCTGGCTGAAAAACTGGATGGCAAGGGCAAGATCATTGTATTAAATGGTATTGCCGGTGCAGCAACAGACTCCTTACGTTGGGGCGGTGCTGAAGAAGTATTTAAGAACTATCCGGATATTGAAGTTTTAGGTTCTGCAAATGCATCCTGGGACTATGCACAGGGCAAGGCAGCTGTTGAGTCCATGCTTTCCGCTTATCCTGAGATTGATGGTGTATGGTCACAGGGCGGTGCTATGACACAGGGAGCAATTGATGCTTTCATCGCAGCAGGACGTGATCTGGTTCCTATGACCAGTGAAGGCAACAATGGTGCATTAAAGGCATGGTATGAAAATCGCGATAACGGCTTAAGCTGCATCGCTCCTTCTAACCCAACTTACACCAGTGCAGAAGCTCTTCGTACTGTAATTAAGGCTTTAGATGGTGAAGATGTTCCAAAGAACGTAGTTATGGATATTGAAACAGTTACTGAGGATAACCTGGAGGATTACTACCGCCCGGATATGCCAGACAGCTTCTGGGTATTAACAGAGCTGGATGATGAAGCACTTCAGAAACTTTACAAGTAATCCGGAATAAAAGAAATAAACAAGGGGCTGCCGCAAAGAAACTTGCAGCAGCCCTTTAAAGAATATGTCCTCCCGGAATCTTGGGAGCATATGGATATGTTGAGGAGGAGGTCTATCGTGGCAGAAGAGATACTGAGAATGACAAATATTACAAAGCGTTTTGCTGGGATCACCGCTCTGGACCGGGTAGAATTTTCCTGTAATAAAGGTGAAGTACACATTCTTGCAGGTGAAAATGGTGCCGGAAAGAGTACCATATTAAAAATTCTGGCTGGCATCCACCAGGCAGATGAGGGTGAGATTTATTTCCATGGCAAAAAGGTTACTATTAAAAGCCCGGAGCACTCCCAGAAAATGGGAATTGCGATGGTATTCCAGGAACTGACACTTGTAGGAGAGATGACAGTTGCTGAAAACGTATATCTGAACCAGGAGCCGGTAAATGCCCTGGGAATGATAGACAAAAAGAAGATCCATGAAGAGATCGAAAAAGCAATGGATAAGTATGGGATCCATGTAGATCCGGACGCTTTAGTCAGCACACTTCCTGTTGCAAAACAGCAGATGGTAGAGATTTTAAAGATCCTGGTAAGAGATCCGGAACTGATCATCTTAGATGAACCCACATCTGCGCTGGCAAAGAAAGAAGTTGTCCAGCTGTATCAGATCATCCACAACCTCCTAGATAACGGTAAGACCATTATTTTCATTTCCCACCGTCTGGAAGAGCTGTTTGAACTGGGTGACCGAATTACCGTATTTAAAGACGGTCATTATGTGGGAACCAGGGATATGAAGGAAATGAACGAGGATGAGCTGATCAAAATGATGGTAGGCCGTTCTCTTACTAATATTTTCCCGCCGCCAGTCTGTGAGCCGGATTACAGCAAAGTAGTATTTGAGGCAAAGAACCTTACAGATAACGATGGAAAATTAAAAGATGTAAGTTTCCAGGTATTTAAAGGAGAAGTTCTTGGAATTGCAGGTCTTCAGGGACATGGTCAGACGGAGCTTTTAAATGCCATCAGCGGACTTTATCCGCTGACTAAGGGAGAGATCATAGTCAATGGAAAGACCGAAAAGATCAAAAGCGCAAGCCAGGCCATCCAGTGCGGCGTAGCCTTAGTTCCTGCAGACCGTAAGAGACAGGGACTTATGCTGGAGCTTTCCAACCGTCACAATCTGGCTGTTTCCAGTATGAAAAAAAGAATGAATGGACCATTTATCGATCAGAAAGCAGAAACCAGTTTTGCGGAAGATATGGTAAAACGCCTTTCTATTAAATTAGGTGGCTTGGAGCTTCCGGTTTCCAGCCTTTCCGGTGGAAACCAGCAGAAAATAGTACTTGGAAAGGAACTTGCAACAGAGCCTAAGGTGATCCTGTTTGATGAACCTACCAGAGGTATTGATGTAGAGGCAAAGCGTGAGTTTTACCAGATCATGCATGAACTGGCAGCACAGGGAGTAGCCGTGATCATGAATTCCAGCGACATGATGGAAGTGATCGGAATGAGCAGCCGTGTTATTGTTATGTATGAAGGCAGGATCTCCGGTACATTACAGAAAGAAGAGCTGTCAGAAGAGCTGATCATGCAGTTTGGCATGGGCATGAAGAAGGAACGGACAAAGGAGGAGACAGAAGGATGAAGAACAAGCTAAATAAAAACTTCTGGAACAAACATGGACATGTGGTGATCATATATGTATTCCTGGTCGCACTTATGCTCCTTGTAAGTGTGTTCAGCCGTGACTTTTTCACTATAGGAAACTTTAAAAACCTGCTCAGGACTTCTTTTCCTCTTTTGATGGTAGCATTAGGACAGACACTGATCATTTTAACAGGTGGTATTGACCTGTCATTAGGCGGTATCGTGGCACTGGCCAATGTAGTCTGTGTTATGACTATGAATACAGAATCTCCTGTTGGATTTATTTTACCGCTGATCGCAGCAGTAGTCTTGGGATTGGTTTGCGGTGCTTTAAACGGAGTGCTGGTAACAAGAGGAAATCTGGCTCCTATTATCGTAACCATTGCAACAACAGCAATTTTTGATGGCTGCGCATTGCTTCTTATGCCAAAGCCGGGCGGTTCTGTACATAAGGCATTTTCTAAATTTCTTACAAGAGGTTTAAAGGGAGCGGTTCCGCTGATCTTATTCCTGGTGATCCTGATCCTTGTGAGAACCTTAACAAACCAGACTCCATATGGAAAAGCTTTAAGAGCTATTGGCGGCAGTGAAAATGCTGCTTATTCCACAGGTGTAAAGGTAAAAAAGGTAAAATTCATTGCTTACTGTCTGGCAGGTCTTCTCTGTGCAGCTGCCGGTATCTTCCTCAGTGCCCAGATGAACTCTGCAGACGCGACGATCGGAAAGAACTACGCAATGAATGCTATTACAGCAACTGTAGTAGGCGGAACTGCCATGACCGGTGCAGTAGGTGATCCTCTGGGAACCATAGCAGGCGTATTTATTATTTCCATTATCAATAATATGCTAAACCTTTTTGGTGTATCGTCATTCTACCAGTTTGTATGTCAGGGTCTGATCCTGATCCTGGCACTGTCCTTAAGTGCAATGCATAAGAAACATTAACAGAAGAAAGGAAGGTGTTTAATCGTGAAGAAACTGTGCAGTAAATATTTAGAAAACAGTCAGATCGTAGTTTACCTGATCCTGATCCTTCTTCTGGTACTGGCTCAGATATTATCTCCGGGATATTTGAATCCCACCCATATGGCAGGTATTTTAAGACTTGCGTCCTTTATGGGGATCGCAGCAATCGGACAGAACCTTACGATCCTTACAGGAGGTATTGACCTGTCTATTGCAAATACCATTACCTTTGCAAATGTGATCGCAGCCCAGATCATGATGGGACGTGACAGTTCCATGCTTCCGGCTCTTTTAGCTGTGATCGTAATGGGCATCGTAGTAGGCCTGATCAATGGAACTGGTGTTTACTGGTTAAAGATCCCGCCATTTATTATGACACTGGGTGTTGGAACTGTGATACAGGGTATTTTCCTGATCTATACAAAGGGTGCACCAAAGGGAAATGCAGCACCATTGCTCCGTTCCATCTGCGGACAGAGTATGTATGGTATCGTATCCGGTATTGTTCTGATCTGGGCAGTTCTTGCAGTGATCGCCATTGTACTGTTACATAAGACTCCTTACGGCAGAAAGCTGTATTCTGTAGGTATCAATGAAGAAGCATCCCGCTTCTCCGGTATCAACACAGGCCGTGTTACTTTCTCTGTTTATCTGATCTCTGCGGTGATCGCAGCTGTATCAGGCTTCCTTCTGGTTGGATATACAGGAACCAGCTTCCTGGATGTAGGAACCAGCTATAATACAAAGACCATTGCAGCAGTTGTCATCGGTGGAACAGCCATTACAGGTGGAAAAGGCGGCTACCTGGGAACCATTGCAGGTGCTGTTATCATGACTATCCTGGATGATTTCTTAACCATTGTAAGCATCCCAGATGCAGGCCGTCAGGTTGTACAGGGCATTATCATTATCCTTTTGGTTCTGGTGTATAGCAGGGAAAAGAAGAAATGATGAATGGTTAGATGTGGGATTAATATGAGATAAAGGTGAGATGATATTAGCAGCGACGCTGTATCGGTGAGAGATCATTGGTATGGCGTTGCTGTTTTTTATGAAACAAAAAATAAAACTGATTAAATACTATTGAAATAAAGTGAGCGTTGACTTTTGAGTGGAAGAGAGGTATATTGGAGTCAGATAGTAAGAGAGACAGGGGGGAAAAAGGAGTGAAAGAAAGAACGAAAATTCTGAATCATATGATCGCAAAGACAGACCGTACAGATAATGAACTTTGGCTTCCGTTATGGATGCATTCTTATGATACGGCTGGCGTTATGGAATACCTTTATCATAACTGGGTTCCGCCAGCCGCTATAAAAGTGATCTGTAAAGACATGGGGGAAGAGATGGGATTGAAGGTATGCCTGTTTCTTGCATATTGCCATGATACGGCTAAAATGACGTATGTATTTCAATCAAACATCTCTGAGGGAGTGAAAATAATCCGTGAGGCAATCATCCAGGAAGGAATAAAACTTATTGACCCGAAAAAATTGACTAATAGGATATCTCATTCTTTGTGTGGAGAAGGCATTTTGAGAAAGTATGGGGTACCAATCGGAATTTCGGTAATTGTTGGTTCCCATCATGGTAAGACACCCGATGAGTGTTCGGATGAGATAGAAGAAAAAATAGAAAACTATGGTAAAGATGTATTTTTTGGACAACAAAGAGGCAAGTGGGAAGCTATATGGAAAGAATGGCTGGATACAGCACTTGAAAAAAGTGGATTTTCCAGTGTAGAAGAACTTCCGGATATCAGTATGGAAGCGCAGGTGATCCTTACGGGGCTTTTGATCATGGCGGACTGGATCGCTTCTAATACATATTATTTTCCGCTGATAAAGACTGACTGTCTGGGAAAGGATACAGACTATCCCAAAAGAGTGAACAATGCGATTGAAAGACTGAATTTCCCGGAATTCTGGATCCCAGGGGAAAATGATTGGGGAATGGATGATGCACTTTTTGAAGAGAGGTTCGGATTTTTGCCAAGAGAAGTGCAGCATACAGCAATGGAAATAGCGCAAAACACCATAGAACCGGGAATTTTTATTCTGGAAGCCCAGATGGGAGTTGGAAAGACAGAAGCAGCTTTGGCAATGGCGGAAATTCTAGGGCAAAAAGCAGGAAGCGGTGGAATTTTCTTCGGGCTTCCTACACAGGCTACGGCAAACGGACTTTTTCCAAGACTGATGAAATGGGCAGAACAGCAGTCAGAAAATGTAAAACTTGGCATACGTCTGGCACACGGAGCGGTTGCGTTAAATGAAGATTACCAGCAGTTGATAAAAGGTTCAGCTTTGTCAGTAGGTGAAGATGAAGAAAACAATCTGGTGGTTCACAGCTGGTTTGAAGGCAGGAAAGTGGCACTGTTAGTTGATTTTGTGATTGGAACTATTGACCAGCTCCTGATGGCCGCATTAAATCAGAGACACGTAATGTTACGGCATCTGGGATTGGCGGGGAAAGTGGTCATTATCGACGAGGTACATTCATACGATTCGTACATGATGACATTTTTGGAGCGGATTTTAAACTGGTTGGGAGCGTACCATGTACCAGTGATCGTTTTGTCAGCTACATTACCTCAAAAATATAGATTTAATTTAATACAGGCTTATTTGAATAAGAGGAACATGAATGCAAGTGCAGACTGGTGTAATGCAACAGGATATCCGCTTTTTACATGGACAGATGGGAAGCAGGTCTGCCAGAAGCAGATGCGTTTAGATGGTAAGAAAGAGATTGTTCAGGTCATTCGTATTAAAGATGAGGAATGCATGGAGATCCTGAAAAATTCTTTGAAGGATGGAGGCTGTGCCGGTATCATTTTAAATACAGTTGCAAGAGCACAGGATTTTGCACAAAAGATTGTTGAATGTTTTCCTGAATGTGAAATGATCCAGATGCATTCACAGTTTATTATATCGGATCGTGCAGAGATTGAAAGAGAAATTTTAAAACGTGCAGGAAAAAATTCTACCTCTGAACAGCGAAATAAACTGATCATAGTTGGAACACAGGTGTTGGAACAGTCCCTTGATATTGATTTTGATGTAATGATTACAGATCTTTGTCCTATGGACTTGTTGCTTCAGAGAATAGGACGCGAACATCGTCATGGGGGAAGAATAAGACCATTCTGTCTGCAGCTGGCTAAATGCTATGTTTTGACAGAAACAAGGGCTGTTTATGATGAATGGCTGCTTCAACGGACTTTGGACAAACTTCCAGAACAGTTTTGTCTTCCAGATGATATTCCTGTTTATGTTCAGAAAGTGTATGCAGAGCCGGAAGAGTGTGAGAAAAATGAATTATGGCATAGATATGACACGAATTTAAAAAAATTGAAGAAGGAAGCAGAAAGATCATTAGTAGGTGAACCCGCATGCGAAGATGAGACAAATCCGGAATTTGACAGTATTGCAACATGGATGTCTGAAGGTGATCCGGAATTAACAGATGCTTCAGCACTTGCATCCGTGCGTGCGGGATCACCATCTATTGAAGTACTTGTTTTGCGAAAAAAGGGAGATGATATCTGTTTTCTGCCGTGGCAGTATGGAGGAAAGCGTATTTCGGCGGATAATATTCCATCGGAAGAAGAAACGAAGGAAATATTAAAACAAAAGTTACGACTGTCATCTATATTTTCAAATGAATATAATTATAAACCGGTATTGAAAAAATTGAGAGATGACACAGATCAGTATTTTGCCCAGTGGCAATATGCTCCGAAACTTCGTGAAGAGCTGGTACTTTTATTGGACGAAAACTTATGTGCAGAATTAAACAAACATCATTTACATTACGACAGTAAAACAGGATTATCCAGCAGAAAGGAGGACAAGAAAAAATGAAAACGCCGGAGTTTAATTTATTAGAAGAAGCGTGGATACGGGTATTAAAAGATGACTGTTCAGAAGAACTGGTTTCTCTTCCAGAGGCAATGATCCATGCACATGAATACCGGGATTTATGCGGGGATACACCAGAACAGGATATGGCTGTTTTGCGTTTGCTTCTGGCGGTATTGCACACGGTCTTTTCAAAAATGGATGAAAATGGGCAGAATAATGTGATTGATACGCCCACACAAGCCAGAAAAAGATGGAGAGCCTTATGGGAAAAAGGATATTTTAAAGAAGATGTGATCCGTACATATCTGGAGAAATATCATGAACGCTTCTGGCTGTTCCATGATCAATATCCTTTTTGGCAGATACCAGAAGCAGCTGTAGGAACAGAGTATACGGTTGCAAAATTAAATGGAGAGCTTTCAGAAAGTGGAAACAAGGTACGTCTTTTTCCATTGTGTAATGGGATCAAAAAGCAGGAAATGGAATATGCAGCAGCAGCCAGATGGCTTTTATATGTAAATGCTTATGATGATACTTCTGCAAAGCCAAAAGGAAAAGGTCTTCCTTCTCCAGGAGTAGGCTGGCCGGGAAAGTTGGGATTGATCGCTGCAGTTGGAGATAACCTTTTTCAGACACTCATGTTAAATCTTACCCTTTTAAAAGACGGGAGAAGTCTTTGGGAGGGAGAGGACAAGCCGATATGGGAGCGGGAACCATCTAAAAAAGAAAGGCAGGAAATTGCAGTTCCTGATAATTTGGCAGAACTTCTTACTTTGCAGTCAAGGCGGCTTCTGTTAAAACGAGATCATAATAAGGTGGTTGGATATTACCTGCTGGGAGGAGATTTCTTTGACAAAAACCTGGCATATGCAGAGCAGATGACTGTGTGGAGAGAAGTGAAAGAAAAGGATCGAAAATTTTTCACACCACGCAGACATGATCCTTCCAGACAAATGTGGCGGGATTTTGGAAGCATATTTGTAGAATCGGGATCCAATGTGCGAAAGCCGGGAGTTGTCAGCTGGTATGATACCATAGCAACGGAAATGCAATGGAAAATAAGACCGATCCGTTTTAGGATTGCTTCTGTACAATATGGAGATAAAGATTTTTTTGTGAATGATACATTCAGTGATTCACTGGCTTTTCAGGGTGAACTGCTTTTACAGATGAGTCGTCCATGGCAGAGCAGGATCTTAGACGAGATCAATAAATGTGAAGAGGTAGCTGGGGCTATTGGGATGCTGGAAGGAAATCTTGCCAGGGCAGAAGGCAGAGATGCAGATATTGTCTATGCAAAGGAATTGTTCTATGACCGGATCGACCAGCCTTTTAGACGATGGCTTATGGAAATTTTACCAGAAACAGATGATATATCAAAAACTTGTAAAAAATTAGATGAGATCATTCAAAAGGTTGGAAAAGAACTGGGAGAAGAAATGGTTTCAAATGCAGGAGAAGCTGCCTTTGCGGGAAGAACGAAAGATGATGTGTACTATGCTTCACCGGAAGCTTATAACTGGTTTCTTGGAAAACTACATAAAATTTATCACTGACAGGAGGTGAAGAGGATGGAAAATAGCAATCCGATTGAACAGATGAAAGGATTTGCGGAAAAGAAGCTCCGTGTATTAAGAGAAAACCCAGATGAGAGCGGAACCAAGGCATATCTGGCTAAAATGCGTAAAGGTGTTGGAAAAGTACCAGGTGCAGATCCGGAACTTTGGGGGATTTTATTTGAAGATCTGCCAGAGGAATTAATAGGCAGAGGAAATACACCTGGGCGGGCAGAACTGGCATTATATACGGCATTTACACTGTATGCGATCCATCAGCAAAGTCGTTCTCTTAAAGATGAAAATGCCCACCAAAGGGGAATTGGCTTTGGCAGAGCAGCAGGAGAAATGGCAGCACAAGATCCGGAGTCATTAAAAGCAGTACGCAGAAGGTTTAATGCAGCAGCTGTATCATCCGATCTGACGGAATTAGCATGGCATATGAAGGGAATGGTGCAGTTATTCAGGCAGAAGGAGATCCGTCTGGATTATGTGCAGTTAGCAGTGGATTTTTATCTGTATCAGGATTTGGAAAAAATTCCGGAGATCCGGTTAAAATGGGGACGAGATTTTTACAGATACTGTAATGTAAAAGCAGAAAATGAGGAGGAAAAGGAAAATGGATGAAAAAAGATTATATGTGGATCTGCATGTGGTACAGACAGTTCCGCCAAGCTGTATAAACAGAGATGATACAGGAAGTCCTAAAACAGCAGTATATGGAGGTACTACGAGAGCCAGAGTTTCTTCACAGGCATGGAAAAAGGCTATGAGAGAGTATTTTTCCCAGTTGTTCCATGAGCAGAACATAGGAAGCAGAACGAAAAAAGTGATTGAAATGGTAGCGAAGGAGATCCGTTTACAGGCTCCGGATGAAGCTGATGCAGAAAAGAAGGCAGCAGAGGCTCTTAAAAATGCCGGCATCAAGATCAATGATAAAAAGGGAGAAAGTGATGCCCTTCTCTTTATGAGCAAAGGACAGGCTAAGGCGCTGGCCCAGCTGGTGGTATCCGGAAATACAGATAAAAAGGCATACAAGGAAGCAATGCAGAAAGAGCCTTCCTATGACATGGCGTTGTTTGGAAGAATGGTGGCAAGTGATCCTTCTTTAAATTATGATGCGGCAGCACAGGTTGCACACAGTATTTCTACCCATACGATCCACAACGAATATGATTATTTTACGGCAGTAGATGACTGCTCACAGGAAGACAATGCAGGTGCAGGTCATCTTGGAACCGTGGAATTTAACTCATTTACCATGTATCGCTATGCAACGGTAAATGTAATGGAACTGTACCGCCATCTTGGAAAAGATACGGCAGAGGTTGTAGAAGGATTTATAAAGGCATTTATCTGCTCTATGCCTACAGGAAAACAGAATACCTTTGCAAACCGTACATTGCCGGATGCAGTATACATTACAGTAAGAAAGGACCAGCCGTTAAATCTTTGTGGGGCATTTGAGCGTCCGATCTTAAGCAACTGCGGCTATGTAGATAAGTCTGTGGAAGCTATGACTGCATATGCGAAGAAAGTATATGATAATTATGCAGATGAACCGGAAAAGGCATTTGGCATTGGTGATCAGCTGGAAGGAGCCGCAGAGGTTATGTCTTTAAAACAGCTGTTGGAAAGCGTAAAGACAGAGATCCAGGCACAGTTAGATGATGGAGGAGAAGAATGAGTACATTGTTACTTCGCTTGGCAGGACCTGTCCAGTCATGGGGGATTGATTCAAAATTTGAAGTTCGCCGGACGGAAAATGCACCTTCAAAAAGTGGAGTGACAGGACTGTTGGCAGCAGCTTTGGGAATTCAAAGAAACGAAGACATCAGCAGTTTAAACCAGCTGAGACTGGGAGTCAGGACGGATCAGGAAGGAAGACTTTTAAAGGATTTTCATACAGCCCATAGTGAGAAAAATTCCTATATAACCACCAGATATTATCTGTCAGATGCTATATTTTTGGTTGGATTAGAGTGCGAGGATAAAGGATTTTTACAGAAATTGGAATATGCCCTGAAACATCCGGCATTTCCCCTTTTTCTGGGAAGAAGATCCTGTCCGCCGGAAGCTGGTATGGTTTTAGGAATACGGGATCTGCCATTAGAAACAGCATTAGAAGAGGAACCATGGCAGGGACCTGAATGGAAAAAGGAAAAAATGCCTTTAAAACTTCCAATGTTTATTGAATGTGCGCCAGATGATCCTACAGGCGGCATGGTAAAAGATAAGGCAGAGTCTTTTGATCCGTATCAGAGAAGGTATGGTTACAGAAGGATGAAACGGACGGAATGGAACGTATCAGATAGGGTAATTTCAGACAAAATGACTGCAGGCAAAAATCCAGATATTGCAAGAGAGCATGATGCCATGGGAGAATTGTGAGGTGATAAAAATATATGTATTTGACCAGAATGGAATTAAATACAAAAAATATGGATACCATACGCCTTTTAGGCTCACAGGAAAAGATCCATGGACTTGTTGAAAGTGGATTTTCGGGAGAAAGAAAGAGAAATTTATGGAGACTTGAATATCTGGGAGACAGGCTGTATCTGTTGATATTAAGCCCGGACAGGCCGGATCTTAGCATTGGAGTGCGCAGGTATGGTTTCCCTGATGACGAGAATGCCTATCAGACGAAAGATTACACACCACTTCTGGAACGGGTAAAAAATGATACCTGGTGGCATTTTAAACTGGTGGCAAATCCTACAAGAAGTGTGGCAAGCACGCCTGGAGAACGGGGAAAAGTAAAAGCTCATTGTTCTCTTAAGTACCAGGAAGAATGGCTTCTTGACAGAGCACAAAAACATGGCTTTGAACTTCTGCCGGAAAATTTTCAGATCGTTGAGAGAGACTGGCATATTTTCAGAAAAGGGAAGGAACAGGGAAAGAACAAGGTCAGTATTAAAGGCGTGACATATGAGGGAATTTTGAAGGTTTGTGATGAAGAAAAATTCAAAGAGCTTTTGGTAGCCGGTATCGGGCGTGGAAAAGCTTATGGAATGGGATTGCTTACCATTGTTCATATATAATTGTTCATATATAAGTTCGCGAATGAGGTAGCTTTTTGAGTTTTCTTTTGCAGTAAACTGCCAAATAAGGAGAAACATATGAGCGAAATGCCGGGAATGATCCGTCCTGAGTTACAGGCACTGCCTCAGATCAGAGACAGAATGACGTTTCTGTATTTTGAACATTGTAAATTAAACCGTCAGGACAGTGCAATCACAGTTACGGATGATCAGGGTATCATCCATGTTCCTGCAGCATCTATTTCAGTACTGCTTTTAGGCCCGGGGACAACAGTGAGCCATCGTGCAATGGAGCTGATCGGAGATGCCGGTGTCAGTGTGGTCTGGATCGGAGAACATGGTGTCAGGTACTATGCAGGCGGACGTCCTCTTACTCACAGGTCCGCTTTTCTGATCCGACAGGCAGAGTGTGTAAGTAACCAGAGAAAACATCTTATGATCGTAAGAAAGATGTATCAGCTGCGTTTTCCAGAGGAAAATTCTTCTAAAATGACACTTCAGCAGCTGCGTGGAAGGGAAGGAAGCAGAGTAAGATCTGTTTATCGTAAATATGCCAAGGAATATGATGTAAAATGGAACGGAAGAGATTATGATCCGGAGCATTTTGAAACAGGAGATCCGGTAAATCAGGCATTGTCAGCAGGCTGTGCATGTCTGTACGGATTGGCCCATGCAGTGATTTTTGCGCTTGGCCTGTCACCGGGACTTGGTTTTATCCATGTGGGACATGACTGTTCTTTTGTATATGATATTGCGGATCTGTATAAATCAGAGGTAGTTATCCCTGTTGCTTTCCAGGTGGCGTCAGAAGAACCGGAAGACCTTCCGGGGATCGTCCGCAGAAAAGTCAGAGATGTGATGACAGAAAAACATATACTGGAACGTATGGTGAAAGACATTCGATGGCTGTTTCAGGCAGAGGATGAAAAAAAGGAAGATGCAGTAGAAGCTGTTTATTTATGGGACGATAAAGAAGGAACAGTCAGGAATGGATGTTCCTATGGACAGGAGGAATGGGAATGATCGTGATCATGCTGTCTGACTGTCCGCCAAAAGTCCGGGGGGACCTATCTAAATGGCTGTGTGAGATCAACACCGGGGTTTTCGTTGGAAATGTGAGCAGCAGGGTAAGGGAAGAAGTCTGGCAGCGTATTTGTGAAAATATAAAGTCAGGACAGGCAACCATGGTTTTTAGTGCACCGGGAGAACAGAAAATGGATTTTCGTGTGCATAATACAACCTGGGAGCCGGTTGAACTTGATGGAATAAAGCTGATGAGAAGGCCGCTTCCGTCCGCAAGGGCATCTAAGATGTCGGAAAAAGAAGATAAGGGAATATCGGGAGCAAAAAGCCGGGCGGAGCGGCTATACATGGCAGACAGAATGGCCAAAGCCCGTGCCAGGAAAAAGTTTCAGGAAGGTTTTGTGGTACTCGATATAGAAACAACAGGAACATCACCGGAAAAGGATGAGATAATAGAAGTCGGTGCGTTAAAAATAGAGGCAGACACTGTCACAGAAGAATTTTCTATGCTTATCCAGATAAAAGGTGAAATTCCAATAGAGATACAAAAACTGACAGGCATTACAGAACAGGAATTGCAAAGTCAGGGGAGACCACTGGACGAAGTACTTAATAAATTGTTTGAATTTGCCGGAAACAGAGTTATTATAGGACATAATGTTATGTTTGATTATAATTTCATCCGCATTGCCTGTCGGAAACTGGGAATAGAAATGCAACTGGGAACTGCTTCCAAAGATACATTGGCATTGTCGCGGAGAAAAATAAAGGGGGTGAGAAGTTACCAGTTGGAAGCACTTATGAAGCATCTGGGATATGAAGTTTCAAATGCACATAGGGCATTGACGGACTGTTATCTTACTTATCAGTTATATCAGAAGTTAAATGAAATGTGAAAATGGGTGTTGGAAAAAGTGAGATAAAATAAGGCTTTTTTTAGTGTATTCCCCGCGTGAGCGGGGATGAACCTAGGTTGCCTTCGTCTGGTACTTATCTTTTTAAGTATTCCCCGCGTGAGCGGGGATGAACCTAGTGGTAAAATATGGTAATATGGAATTTGTAGGTATTCCCCGCGTGAGCGGGGATGAACCCATCACTGTAGGCACGAATGTGGCCAGGATTCTGTATTCCCCGCGTGAGCGGGGATGAACCTAGGTGTAGTCTCAAACATCTGGGATGGGGATAGTATTCCCCGCGTGAGCGGGGATGAACCCATGAGTTCTCGAACCGTCAAATCCCAACCACTGTATTCCCCGCGTGAGCGGGGATGAACCTACCGATGTCAGAATCAAGGGCATCAATAACCTGTATTCCCCGCGTGAGCGGGGATGAACCTCCAAAACTTGCACATCCGACAACAAACACGGTGTATTCCCCGCGTGAGCGGGGATGAACCTGAGTCCTTGCAGAGGGTGACATCTCCTAATTTGTATTCCCCGCGTGAGCGGGGATGAACCTGTCCGCGTTGATCTGGTATAAATTCACGTTCAGTATTCCCCGCGTGAGCGGGGATGAACCTATCATTCGTCCTCCAGCCATCTGTTATCCAAAGTATTCCCCGCGTGAGCGGGGATGAACCTCCGCGCGGTGCGCCCACTTGCCAGAAAGACGAGTATTCCCCGCGTGAGCGGGGATGAACCATACCTTTTTTATAGCTTTATGCGTCCGTCTGTGTATTCCCCGCGTGAGCGGGGATGAACCTGAATATCTTGAAAGCAGAACGGACAGCAGCCCGTATTCCCCGCGTGAGCGGGGATGAACCCCAAGCAAAATACATTGCTCAATTTCAAAAAGAGTATTCCCCGCGTGAGCGGGGATGAACCTACCTCACAAAGTTTACTTTTCCCCCGTCCTTAGTATTCCCCGCGTGAGCGGGGATGAACCCATTCCGATCAATACGGGACGCTGTAAACATCCGTATTCCCCGCGTGAGCGGGGATGAACCCGCCCGGGACTGGGGCAAGTCTGACCGTACCGGGTATTCCCCGCGTGAGCGGGGATGAACCCATGACATGCGTCTGATCGGTAACGGCTTTATCGTATTCCCCGCGTGAGCGGGGATGAACCTTCTTGCTTGCCGTCCTGGAGGAATTCAGACAAGTATTCCCCGCGTGAGCGGGGATGAACCTTTGCACACCGATAGCGCCAACTTTTTCAAAAAGTATTCCCCGCGTGAGCGGGGATGAACCTGTATTAAAAAAGGGTATAAAAAATACACCTCTGTATTCCCCGCGTGAGCGGGGATGAACCTAAGCTCCAGAAATATTGCTTTTAAAAACGATGGTATTCCCCGCGTGAGCGGGGATGAACCTTGGGAAACGGGGGCATACAGCCGTCAAACTTTGTATTCCCCGCGTGAGCGGGGATGAACCTACACCTGGTACAATCTGCTCCACAAACCTCTGGTATTCCCCGCGTGAGCGGGGATGAACCCGCCCTCAATCTCGTAAATCTCGTTTTCTTTCAGTATTCCCCGCGTGAGCGGGGATGAACCCAGCTTAGATCAAGTTCTTGGCGGTGTGTCTGCGTATTCCCCGCGTGAGCGGGGATGAACCTGAAGACATGAGCAAAAATTATAAGGACTGGGAGTATTCCCCGCGTGAGCGGGGATGAACCTATCCATTTACAACTACCAAAATGTTGGGACGAGTATTCCCCGCGTGAGCGGGGATGAACCTGAGTGCGGCGGGTGCCATTGCTGGAACCGGTGGTATTCCCCGCGTGAGCGGGGATGAACCTAGCTTTTTCCACGTTTTCGGGTTTTGGTCCACGTATTCCCCGCGTGAGCGGGGATGAACCCGGTTCAGGATCTGTTTGATGCAATGTCAACAGGTATTCCCCGCGTGAGCGGGGATGAACCTCCAGGCTTCCAGCTTCTTCCGCGTTTACATGCGTATTCCCCGCGTGAGCGGGGGTGAACCTCATTCCGTCACATCCTTATACCTCATTTTCGGGTATTCCCCGCGTGAGCGGGGGTGAACCTACCTTAACGCCTTCTTTTGCATCACCGCAAAGGTATTCCCCGCGTGAGCGGGGGTGAACCTATGTCTTTTGCTTCCAGGACTTCCACTAAAGTGTATTCCCCGCGTGAGCGGGGGTGAACCTATTTCACGTGCGCGCCATCTGATTAATGGCAAGTATTCCCCGCGTGAGCGGGGGTGAACCAAGCCGGGTTTGTTCCATCTCCCGACTTTCCATGTATTCCCCGCGTGAGCGGGGGTGAACCTAAGCCCTGATTGGATTTGCCTTCTTCCAGGTAGTATTCCCCGCGTGAGCGGGGGTGAACCTTGCCAGAAGCGTTCCGGATCTTCTTCCGCTGGGTATTCCCCGCGTGAGCGGGGGTGAACCTTATGGGACAAGGAAACCCAATATACTCAGATGGTATTCCCCGCGTGAGCGGGGGTGAACCTCCGGCAGACATGATTTCAGGAAAAACAGCCTAGTATTCCCCGCGTGAGCGGGGGTGAACCTAGATGAGGTGTATTCAAAGTTTTCCCCTGTTTGTATTCCCCGCGTGAGCGGGGGTGAACCTATGAATGCATGGCAAGATGTGAGACAAGCGGAGTATTCCCCGCGTGAGCGGGGGTGAACCTGCAGGAGCAACCATTGAGAACGGAGCGATTCTGTATTCCCCGCGTGAGCGGGGGTGAACCTATGACGCCGTACAGTGTCCACATGGACCAGAGGTATTCCCCGCGTGAGCGGGGGTGAACCTAGTTGGTCAGATCCCCTTCACCGGTTGCGTTTGTATTCCCCGCGTGAGCGGGGGTGAACCTGTTGAGACCAAGACCACGTAAAGCAGTGGTGGGTATTCCCCGCGTGAGCGGGGGTGAACCTGTAATCGGCCGCTTGGAAGTGCCTGGCGGCCGGTATTCCCCGCGTGAGCGGGGATGAACCCGGGAGTATGCACCGCCAGAAAAAACACGGAGAGTATTCCCCGCGTGAGCGGGGATGAACCCGCTGATCGGACACAATCGCTCTGCTTTCTCGCGTATTCCCCGCGTGAGCGGGGATGAACCCAGGTCGAAAGTTCCAAAGCCTGCGTCAAAGATGTATTCCCCGCGTGAGCGGGGATGAACCTGTTTTGACAGGTTATTGTTGCCTGTTTTTTTTTATTCCCCGCGTGAGCGGGGATGAACCTTTGACCTAAGGGAGTATGTGCATTATAATATTGTATTCGCCGCGTGAGCGGGGATGAACCTTCCCTGGAAGATCATGGAGATCGTATCTGGTGGTATTCACCGCGTGAGCGGGGGTGAACCTCATGCTCATTGACATTTGCTCCATCTGAAATAGTATTCCCCGCGTGAGCGGGGGTGAACCCCGAAGACCAGAGAGATTATGAGCATCGCTTTTGTATTCCCCGCGTGAGCGGGGATGAACCCATCCGGAACGCTTTATGTATGTAGCTGACGAGGTATTCCCCGCATGGGCGGGGGTGAACCTAGGCAGCTTAGCCCATCCGATCAGCCCGTCGTGTATTCCCCGCATGGGAGGGGGTGAACCTTACACGGATACGGCGGATGAAGGCTCCGATAAGTATTCCCCGCATGGGCGGGGGTGAACCTGTGTTTACGCACTTATCAATAGGTTTACCAAAGTATCCCCCCGCATGGGCGGGGATGAACCTTTTTCACCATCAAAATACAGGATCAGCTCGCCGTATTCCCCGCATGTGCGGGGATGAACCCCATATCATGAAGGTGTACAGAGTCCGCAAGCCGTATTCCCCACATAAACAAAGCAACATCTAATTGCCCAGTCTGTAAAATTTAAGCATTTCTTATGTGCAGATGCTCTTTGTAAAAGCAGCATTAATCTCTTGACAAACCAACTCAATATTGTTAGTGTATGGATGGATAAAATAGAACGTATCTATAGTCCTTGCGTACGCAGGGATGCTCCCTGATTAAATTCCAGAGATATAGTATTCCCCGCATCCGCGGGGCTAAAATCAACAAAAGAAAGCAAAGTCTACAAAGTTGTATCGATAAGTTGTATCTCTATCCAGCCTTGACGCCCCCAGCCTGCTGTGATAAAATCAATTTAGTGTTTTAAGGAGAAGTGGCGAGAAAATCTGCCGTGAATGTGCGAGCTGCCAAGCCTTTAATAAGGCCGGCAGCTCTTTTGGCATTGTTATGCATCCTATGAAAATTGCCAGGGGATATGTATGGGAGAAAACGGACAGGAGAAAGTAATTGAAAGACAGGTATATCAGACATTAAAAAGGCGGGTACGGCTATGGCTAAAAAGATCAAGATACGGAAAGTAAGCGCATGGACTATGGGGATAACTGTAGTGCTGGCGATCATGTTTGCGATCATTTCTTATAAGAGTGAGAAAGAATTCAGAACGCTTCGCATGACTACAGAACAATATATTGCCTGTGAAAAGGCGGCAAAACAGCTGCAAAATGGTTCTGCTTATCTGACAGAGCAGGTTCGCCTGTATGCGATCACCCGGGAAAGCAAGTATATGGATCTGTATTTTGCAGAAACGAATAGCCATCGCAGGGAAAATGCAGTGGAAAGCCTGAAGCAGTATTTTGATGGAACAGAGATATTTGACTCCTTAGAGGAAGCAATGGAATATTCCAGTGAACTGATGAACACGGAATATTATGCCATGCGTCTGGTGTCTGAGGCACTTTCCGTACCGGAAGATACCTGGCCGGAAGCCATAAAAAATGTACAGTTAAGTGAAGAAGACGCCCATTTGGGAAGAGACGGAAAACTGATCCGGGCAGGTAACATGGTCTGTGATGATGATTATGAAACCATGCGGACACGGATCAATTCAGATGTATCACGGTGTATGAACAGACTGATCAGCCAGACGAGGAATCGCCAGGGAAGAGCAACTACCATTTTCTCTGATATGTACATGAAACTGGAGATCGGCATTGTTCTTATGCTGGTGATCATGGTCTTTATCTGTCTGATGTTAAGATTTCTTATTGTCAGACCGCTTGTAAGCTATAACGAAAGCATAAAAAAAGGGGAAATATTCCCTGCGATCGGCGCTGCTGAACTGCAGAACCTTGCAAATACTTATAACAGAGTTTATCTGGAAAATCAGGAGACCCAGAAGCTGATCTGTCATCAGGCAGAGCATGATGCCCTTACAGAGGCATTAAACAGAGGTTCCTATGAAAAACTCCTTCATATTTATGAAACAGGAGATGCGCTTTTTGCCTTGATCCTTATTGATGTGGATATTTTTAAATCCGTAAATGATATATACGGACATGCAGTGGGAGATGCTATTTTACAGAAAGTGACCGGAAGCCTGAAAAAAGCATTCCGAAGCATCGACTATGTCTGTCGTATTGGCGGTGATGAATTTGCCGTGATCATGGTAGATGTGACCAGTGACCTGAAGTATACCATTGAAGATAAGCTTAAGTATGTTGGGGAAGAACTGGCAAAGACAGAGGGAGAAGTTCCGGCTGTAACCTTAAGCGTAGGTGTGGCATTCTCTGACAGGGAAAATCCGGGTGAGAGCATTTTCAAAGACGCAGATAAGGCCCTTTATCATGTAAAGGAAAACGGACGTAACGGCTGTGCTTTTTATAATGGTGCCAGCTCCCTGGAAAATGCAATGGAAAATCATGAAATGAAAGATCATGGAATGGAAAATTAGAACGGACGATCTGAAAATAAATATTTACAATCAGATGGTTATGTTTTATAATAAGCGCCGGGAATGAAGTTCTCCCAAGGGAAACCTGAACCGCTTAGAAATGTAAGCTGATGACTTCTGTGATGAAACATTCACGGAGTCACCAGCTTTTTTTGTTGCAATGGAGGCTGTTGATCTGCTGACAGTATATGAATTGATCAGGTTTGGGGATCCGTGCTATTAAAGGAGGAAAATGAAAATGTTAACATCACTATCATTTGTATTTTTACTGGGTCTTGCCATGGCGGCGCTGTGCCAGAAATTTAAGATACCCCGTATCATTGGCATGTTGGTCACAGGTATTTTACTGGGGCCCTGTGTATTAAACTGGCTTTCAGAGTCGATCCTGGGGATCTCTTCGGAATTGCGGCAGATGGCATTGATCATCATACTGTTAAAAGCGGGATTGTCCCTGAATTTGGCAGATCTAAAGAAAGTAGGCAGACCGGCTCTTATGATGTCCTGTGTTCCTGCCAGTTTTGAAATTCTGGCCTTTGTTATTTTTGCCCCGGCTATCCTGCATATTTCAAGAGTGGAAGCGGCTGTAATGGGAGCTGTTTTAGGCGCAGTGTCACCGGCAGTTGTGATCCCGCGAATGGTTCAGCTGATGGAGACAAAATATGGAACAGACCAGAGAATTCCGCAGATGATCATGGCCGGTGCATCCTGTGATGATATTTTTGTGATCGTCCTGTTTTCCACATTCACCAATATGGCTCAGGGCGGCAGTGCACATGTTGCAGATTTTATCAATATTCCGGTATCCATTCTTTTAGGCATAGCACTGGGAGCAGTGGCAGGATACGGGCTCAGCTTGTTCTTTGAAACAGCTTATGCAAAAGAACATTATGTGCGCAACAGTATGAAAGTAATTCTGATCCTGGGAATGTCATTTTTCTTAATGTCTGTGGAAACATGGTTAAAGGGAAAGGTATCTGTTTCCGGTCTGCTGGCAGTTGTAAGTATGGCAGCAGTGATCCGGATCAAATGTATTCCCAAGGTATCAAAACGTCTTTCAGAGAAATTTGGAAAACTGTGGATTGCAGCAGAGGTGATCCTTTTTGTACTGGTAGGTGCAGCTGTGGATATCCGTTATACCATGCAGGCAGGGATCGCAGCAGTGCTGATGATCTTTGTGGGCTTAATGTTCCGGGCTGTGGGAGTATCCCTTTGTATGCTGGGCACGAAATTAAACAAAAAAGAGCGGCTGTTTTGTGTGATCGCCTATCTTCCAAAAGCAACGGTACAGGCAGCGATCGGATCCGTACCTCTTGCAATGGGATTGCCCTGTGGCCAGATCGTTCTGTCAGTAGCGGTTTTAGCAATCCTGATCACAGCGCCTTTAGGAGCAGCAGGAATGGATCTGACTTATGATAAACTGCTGGTACGATCAGAAGACTGACCAGCAAACTGGTTCCTGTATTTTAAGGGAGAAAGGCCATAGGCACCCCGGAACTGTTCAATAAAATGGCTGATCTGATTGTATCCTACGTCAGCACTGATCTCAGATATAGGTTTTTTCGTGTTTAGGATCAGATTTTTTGCCATATAAAGCCGGTATTCGTTCAGGTATTTAATAGGGGACAGCCGGGTATATTTACGGAACAGGTCGGTACAGCGATTCTTATTGATGATCCCGTAGGCAGCGATCTGGCGGACTGTCAAAGGATCCTGATAATGGCTGTGGACGAAACTTAACATGGACTGGAACAATTCTTTTTCTTCTTTATCGTTCTGGTCCGGTTTTTCATCAAAGGAGCGGATCAGTTCCTCAAATACCTGGGATAGAAAATTTACAATGGAAAAATATCCCAAAGGTTCGCTGGCCTGATCTAAAAGACTTTCTAAAATGTTGATCTGGCCCGGATTTAAAAGCTGGATGGAACTGGTGAAATTTTCGTTTTCCAGGAAAGGCCGGATATAGTGTTTTAAGATCATGGGATGGAAAATGTCAGGAGAAAAGTTGATACACAGGGAACAGGTATCTTTTTCGGTGGTGCGGGAACTGTGAAGCTGATGGTCCTTTACCAGAAGGATCTTATCTCCGGACAGGCGGAGAGAGTCACCATTGATGCAGTATTCCAGCTCTCCCTCTGAAACCCAGTTTAATTGCAGCTCATTGTGCCAGTGGAAAGGTGTGGAGTCACTGGCAGCATGGTGATAGGTCTGTGTGAAAATGGCAACAGGAAAGTCTTCTGACAGGTAATTGACTTTTTCCTGCAGGTCATCGGTAGTGGATATGACAAATTCAGTTCCGGCCTGATTGCATTTTGGAAAGGAAACATTCATAAAGTATCATTCTCCTTTTGTATATGTATGTTTGTATATTTAGTATGTTCAGAGTCTTTTCTGATATGAATTGTCCAAAGTATATCACTTTTCCCTGTTTTTCGGAATGGGGACAGTGATAATCTGGTACAAATGTGATATAATCCGTTCTATTAGTGATAGAAACATAAGGTCCATGTGACTATACTGAGGGTACAGACCGGACAGAACGCTGCCGGATAAAATGAGGAGGTCATATTATGATATCTGTAAACGGAGAAAGATTACTGGCAAGGATCAACGAACTGGGAGCAATTGGAAAGGACGCAGAGGGAAGAAGAACCCGACTGGCTGCTTCTGATACAGAAAAACAGGGCAGGGACCTGGTTTCCAAATGGATGAAGGAAGCTGGCTTAGAGGTAGTAGTAGACCGGATCGGAAATATTTTCGGTATCTGGGAGACTCCTGAAAATAAAGATCAGGCGCCCCTTATGATCGGTTCCCATATTGATACGGTCATCAATGCTGGACAGTATGACGGATGTCTGGGTGTGATCTCCAGTATTGAAGTGATCAAAACTTTAAAGGATGCAGGAATGGTTTCTGCAAGGCCTATTGTTGCAGCTGCTTTTACCAATGAGGAAGGTGTCCGCTATTCACCAGATATGATGGGATCTTTAGTTTATGCTGGCGGTATGGATGTAGAAGACGCTCTGGATGCAGTAGGAACAGATGGAACTGTTTTAAGAGATGAATTAAAGCGCATCGGATATGAAGGAACCGTAGAGCCTGGATTTATTAAACCATATGCATTTGTGGAACTGCACATTGAACAGGGACCGATTCTTGACCATGAGGGCATTCGCATCGGCGCAGTAGAGAACCTTCAGGGCATCCACTGGCAGAGAGTTACGATCGAAGGTGCTGCAAACCATGCAGGAACCACACCAACTGCATTAAGACATGACGCAGGACTGGCAGCAGCAAAGGTAAATGTATTCTTAAGACAGTTAGTGGAGAAGTCAGGGGGCGTTGCTACCGTAGGCTGTATTGAATTTAAGCCAAATGCCATCAACGTTATCCCTTCAAAGGCTGTATTTACTGTGGATTTAAGAAACCCAGACAAAGAAAAGCTGGATAATGACGAGAAGATCCTGGCTGCGTATTTAAAGGATCTGGCAAAAGAAGATGATGTTAAGATCTCCACCGAGCATCTGACAGAATTTGATCCGGTTCCATTTGACGAAGGCATTGTAGAAAAAGTGGAAAAGGCAGCAAAAGCCCATGGTTTAAGTGTAAGACGCATCACTTCCGGCGCAGGGCAGGATGCCCAGATGATCGCAAGGATCTGCCCGACAGCTATGATCTTTGTACCAAGCGTTAAGGGCATCAGCCACAACCCGGAAGAATATACCAAAGACGAAGACGTACTGGCAGGCGCAGGCGTATTCTTAGATGTTGTAATGGACATGGCAGTTGTGGGAGTGCCAGCGGCACGTAACAACTGACTTTCATTAAGTCCAGCGGTGTGATGTCAAGAAAATAAATGATTTAAAAATCATACATTTTT
>ERZ773156.65-NODE-65-length-149008-cov-5.90192_pt1 | contig 149008 bp, 135 predicted proteins | sample MGYA00511895_ERZ773156 | MGnify/ENA primary metagenome ERZ773156 (study PRJEB29015, sample SAMEA2737850) | human gut metagenome | biome: human gut; feature: human-associated habitat; material: faeces | place: China | collected 2012 ... | reverse complement strand
TCATTATAAAACGCTTTTTTCCGATTCTATTCCATTCTCTTACCTTGTAAGTAAGGGATTTCTTTTTTCCACTACCTTGTAAGTAGGAGAAAAGACAAACAAATAGAACAAATATACAGCAAAATCATTCATTTTATCCACCAAAATAAATTGAATGACAGGACATTACAGAAGGTATGAGACAGGTTTTACGTTTCAACAGAATTATCAAATGCATCATCATCGCAGGCGATTTATGTATACTTAACGCTATTTTTATAGTGTTATATCATACATTGGATAGTAATACGCTTGGAGCTACATTCAGCAATTCTCTGCCTCAACTGCTGGTTCTCTTGAATTTAGTATACATTGTATGTAACTATTCCAAAGGCATCATCCTGCACCAGCGCATCGTACGTCCCGATCGTATTATCATGCGTGCCATCCGCAGCACTTTTTTCCATGCTTTTGTATATATTAGCTTAATCAGCCTTGCGGATTTCGGAACGCTCTCGGCCCGTTTTTTCACGCTATTCTATATATCGTTTTTAGCGTGTCTGATTATTTACAGGCTGGCATTCAGACATATCCTGAAATTATATCGCCGTTCCGGCGGAAACTCCCGTACAGCCATACTGGTAGGTGACGGCAGCAACATGGTGGAACTTCACCATGAAATGACCGGCGATCCGACTTCCGGTTATCGGGTAGTCGGCTATTTCGCGGAAAGCCCTTCCTATCTTTATCCGGAGCATCTCCCGTATCTGGGCGTCCCGGAACAGGTAGTCCCCTACCTCAGCTCCAACAATATCGAACAAGTATATTGCGGACTGACTTCGGCTCATAGCAAGGAAATTCTGCCCATCATCAATTATTGCGAGAACCATTTTCTGCGTTTTTACAGCGTACCCAACGTACGTAAATATTTAAAGCGACGCATGCATCTCGAAATGTTGGGAAACGTGCCCGTCCTGTACATACGCCAGGAACCGTTGGCACAGCCGGAAAACCGTATGCTCAAACGTCTGTTCGACATTGTATTCTCCTTGCTTTTCTTGTGTACCCTATTCCCGATTATCTTTATAATTATAGGAACCGCCATAAAAATCAGCTCTCCCGGACCTGTTTTCTTCAAACAGAAACGCAGCGGTGAAGAGGGCAAAGAATTCTGGTGCTATAAGTTCCGTTCCATGCGCGTCAATAAAGACAGTGATAAGCTGCAAGCCACTAAAAACGACCCGCGTAAAACACGCCTGGGCAACTTTATGCGCAAAAGCAATATCGACGAACTCCCCCAGTTCATCAATGTGCTATTGGGTGACATGTCCGTAGTAGGTCCACGCCCGCACATGCTGAAACATACCGAAGAATACTCCAAACTGATTGATAAATATATGGTGCGCCACCTTGTCAAACCCGGTATTACCGGTTGGGCCCAAATCACCGGATTCCGCGGCGAGACCAAAGAATTGTGGCAGATGGAAGGACGCGTAGAACGAGATATCTGGTATCTGGAACACTGGACTTTCATGCTCGACCTGTATATCATCTACAAAACCGTAAAGAACGCGGTAAAAGGAGAAAAAGAAGCCTATTAAACAGTGAGTTGAAAATTGCGAGTCGAGAGTTAAAAATCATAAACACATGAAAAAAAAGAGTCTGATTATTTTATTATTTCCGCTAATACTTACCGGATGCCAAAGCTACAAGAAAGTACCTTACCTGCAGGATGCTTTACAGCAGACCACAATAGCGGATACGAACGTTCCCGATATGAGTTTGTACGATGCGCGTATCATGCCGAAAGACTTACTGACAATTGTAGTGAGCTGTCCCGAAGAGCCCGAATTGGCGGAACCTTTTAACCTGACAATAGCCACTCCTGCAAGCAATACCGGCAATAAATCCCTTACTTCCCAACCCGTATTGCAACAATATCTTGTAGACAACGATGGAAATGTAGAGTTCCCGGTATTAGGAACCATTCATTTGGGAGGGCTTACCAAAGGAGAGGCCGAACAATATATCAAAGACAAACTCAAACCCCAATTCCGCGAAACTCCCATCGTTACCGTACGTATGGTAAACTACAAGATTTCCGTTATCGGCGAAGTAGGTCGTCCGGGAACTTTCACCATATCCAACGAGAAAGTTAATATCCTCGAAGCTCTTGCCATGGCGGGTGACATGACTATCTACGGCATCCGGGACAATGTAAAACTGATTCGCGAAGACAATAACGGAAAACGGGAGATTATCACACTCAACCTGAACGACCAAGACATACTGCAATCACCTTACTACTACCTGCAACAAAATGACATTCTGTATGTCACTCCCAATAAAACGAAGGCAAAGACATCCAATATCAGTACCAGTACCACAATCTGGTTCTCGGTTGTCGGTTCATTGGTATCACTGGCGAGTCTTATCATCGCGATTACTAAATAAGGAGAATTGAAAAACCAAAACAGAAAATTAAAAAATACGGACGTGAAAGAAGAAATATACGACGATTTATTCGAAGAAAAAGAAGAAAAGACCAACTGGCAGGCTATACTTTTCAAATATGTCATCCGCTGGCCGTGGTTTATCGCCTCAGTCATCCTTTGTCTGGTATGCGCCTGGTTCTATCTGAAAACCACCACTCCTGTATATAACATCAATGCATCCATTATTATTAAGGATGACAAGAAAGGCGGGAACGCAAGCGACCTTAGCGCTTTCGAGGATATCGGCATCATATCTTCTTCCAAAAACATTGACAATGAAATCGAAATTCTTCGCAGTAAATCGCTCATCAAAGATGTAGTCAGCGAACTGGGCTTATATATCAACTATTCCGGTGAAAGCGGATTTAACAAGACCGATTTATATGGTTCATCTCCGGTACTCGTACACTTCCTGCCGGAAGATGCCGAACGCCTTACCGAGCCGATACTTCTGAGTATCAGCTATAATTCCGACCGTCAGATAGATGTAACGGCAACTGTTAACGGGAATACCGTCAACAAACATTTCACGGAGCTGCCTGCCGTTCTGTCCGGTGAAGCGGGTACACTCACTTTTATGTCCAATCCTTCCGTAGCCCTCACGGGCAGCGGTAACATAGAGGTAAGCATCGTCAATCCCCTATCCGTAGCCAAAGGTTACCGGACAGCCCTGTCTATCGAACCGACCAGCAAAACCACTTCCGTCGTTACTGTATCGGTGAAAAACACCAGTAAGAAACGCGGTGAGGATTTTATCAACAAACTGATAGAAATATATAACAAGAACGCCAACAACGACAAAAACGAAGTTGCGCAGAATACCGCCCGTTTCATCGATGAGCGCATCTCCGTCATCAATCAGGAGTTAGGTACCACGGAGCAGGAGTTGGAAAGCTTCAAGCGCGAAGCGGGGCTTACCGACCTCAGCAGCGATGCCCAGCTTGCCATCAGCGAACAGTCCGCCTATGAAAAACTTTGTGTGGAAAACGGCACGCAACTCAACCTGATTCAATACCTCTCCGAATACATCCGGAAGCCGGAAAACGTAACCGCCACTCTCCCCGCCAATGTAGGGCTGAACGACGAAACCCTGTCCGGACTCATAGCACAATACAACGCCCTGATTTTGGAACGCAACCGCCTGTTGCGCACCTCTTCGGAAACCAATCCGGTTGTACGCCGTCTCGACAGCAACATAGAGGACATGCGCGCCGGTATCATTACAACCATTGCCAGCGTGCGCAAGGGATTGCTCATCACCAAAGCCGACCTCGACCGCCAGGCAGGCAAATACGCCGGACGCATCAGTAACGCCCCTGCTCAGGAACGCCGCTTTGTCAGCATCCAGCGCCAACAGGAAATCAAAGCCGGACTTTATCTCATGCTGTTGCAGAAACGCGAGGAAAACAACATCGCGCTGGCCGCCACCGCCAATAATGCCAAAATCATTGACGATGCGATAGCGGATGATTTCCCCATATCTCCCCAAAGCAAAAAAATCTACATGATAGCCCTCGTGCTCGGACTCGGCATTCCGGTCGGAGTCATTTATCTCCTGAACCTGCTCAGTTTCCGTATCGAAGGACGTGCCGATGTCGAGAAGCTCACCGATGTACCCATTATCGGTGATGTTCCCCTCACAGAACCGGAAGCCGGACACACCCATACCATTGCCGTCCGTGAAAACGACAATGACATCATGGCGGAAACATTCCGCAGTCTACGTACCAATCTGCTTTTCATATTGGGCGACCCGGATAAAAAAGTAATCCTTGTCACTTCCACCATGAGCGGTGAAGGAAAAACGTTCATCGCTTCCAACCTTGCCGTCAGTCTGGCGCTCTTGGGTAAAAAGGTAATCATCGTCGGACTGGATATCCGCAAACCGGGGTTGAACAAGGTATTCCACATTCCTCATAAGGAACGAGGCATTACCCAGTATCTGTCCGCTCCCCAAAGCACAGACCTGCGTTCCATGGTACTCCCCACCGATATATCCGCCAACCTCAGCGTACTGCCGGGCGGAGCCGTACCGCCGAACCCGACGGAACTGCTGGCACGTCAGTCTCTGGCAGATGCCATCGATATATTGAAAAAAGAATACGATTACATTGTGCTCGACACGGCTCCCATCGGTATGGTAACAGACACGCAACTCATCGCCCGTGTAGCCGACGCGAGTATTTATGTCTGCCGGGCCGACTATACGCACAAGAACGATTACCGGCTAATCAATGAATTGTACAACAATAAACGCCTGCCTAACTTATGTACCGTCATTAACGGACTGGACATGACAAAGAAAAAATACGGCTATTACTACGGTTACGGCAAGTATGGCAAGTATTATGGCTATGGTAAGAAATACGGATATGGCTACGGGTATGGCTATGGTGACACCCCCGATACCAAATAAAATATATACCCCATAAGTCCGGGGCTTGCACGCGCGACACCGTTCTCGTTTCCGGGCTTATTTTTTGTTTGTTTGCTGGTATGCTGCGGCGGTAGAGCGCTGCTGCCGGGCATACCTTTTACACTAACCGATCACAAAAACAATGCAGAATACGAATCACATAGAAATAAAAAGCAGCACAGCTCACCGCCAATGGCTGGTGGCCTATGTACAGTCGTGCCTCGAGAAAAAGACCGCGCAACGGCTTGCAGCCATGGGTATCGAGTGCTATCTGCCTGTTCAGAGCGAAATCCGCCAATGGAGCGACCGCCGCAAACGGGTCGACCGGCTGGTGATTCCCATGATGATATTCGTACACGTCACTCCGCAGGAGCGGCCGCTTCCCCTAAGCCTGCAAGCTGTCAGCCGCTATATGGTGCTGCGCGGTGAAAGTACTCCCGCCGTCATTCCCGACGAACAGATGGCGCAGTTCCGCTTCATGCTCGACTACAGCCCCGAAGCAGTGGAAATGTGCAGCGTCCCGCTGGCTCCCGGCGATGCCGTAAAAGTCATAAAAGGCCCCCTTGCCGGCCTTGAAGGAGAGCTCATCACCGTCAACGGGAAAAGCAAAGTAGCTGTGCGACTGGATATGCTGGGATGCGCGCATGTAGACATCCCCATAGGGTTTGTCGAGAAAAAGGATAAAAAAGAAAAGGCTGTACGATGATTTCACTTTATCACCTTACAGCCTTTTCCGCATCATGTCAATTACACGTATTCCCGTCGCTTAAAGCGTCATCGCATTTGCTCCAAACACGCCCAGCACAGCCGAAGCCACCGCAATCACCACCTTCAAAATCGTATCCCAGATTCCTCTACTTTTACTCATTTTCTTGCAATTAATTTATAATTCATAACTCATAACCCATTCTCATCCCAGCGGATTCTCTTCCTCTCCACCGGTATTCCCACCGCCGCCATTACCGCCCGGTGCCGTGCTGCCATCGGCAGATACCAGCTCGAAAGAGACGTTGTTGGCAGCTCCTTTCGTAGTGGCAACCGAATCGTTCACCAGCCTCAAAGTCGTAGCGACCTTGAAGTTAATCCGCACCTTATCGATGTTTTTCACCGTACAATCCTTGGGATGTTCCGTGGCCACACAGTGAAACGAAGTGCGGAAAATACCGAAATCATCCAAACGGACACTGTTGCCGTCGGTCAGTTTCTCGCGCATGTTTCTCACGATAGCCTTACCTACATGCAGCACATCCTCTGCCGACATGCCACCCAAAGCCTCGATTTCTTCCGCGATGCGTTTCAAGTCATACATCTTCGCGTCACGCGGTTTTCTTTTCAAGGTATACACCAGCGGAGAAGTCTTGTCTCCGATCTTTTTGTAGCGCTGTGTACGCACTACCAATGCTGTCGCCATAATTCTTCAGTTTTTAATTGTTAATTGTAAAACATTCATCATTCAGTCCCGAGGGGCCCTTTCTCCTGACTGACCATGCAAAGATAACGCTTCGCCCACCCGTATCCGCCCCTTCGCGCATCATCACACACCATAAGGCGTTTTTCAGCGGTTTTTGACACCTTACGACGCGATAAACCACGCTCTTTTCTTCCACAACCCACTAATTATCATTAACTTTACATCATACAACAACTCATAAAAGCCATGGAAAAATCCTCTTTCACTCCCCGCAGTTACAGCAAAAGCGAACTGGCAATGCTATACAGTCCCTATATCACACCCAAAGCCGCCGTCCGCAAACTCAACCGCTGGATAGCTTTCAACCCCGGACTCCGGCAACAGCTCGCAGCCACCGGCATACTCCCCAACGCCAAATGCTACACCCCTATCCAAGTGCACGCCATCGTAGAAGCGTTGGGAGAACCGTAACATAAAAACTCCAAGCGTTTAAAAGCCGAACGCCCGGTGTTTCAGAGGCAAACACCGGGCATTTCAGCCTGAAACACAAGGCATTCCGGAAGTAATCTCCCGGCCTTTCGGAAGCAAACTCACGGAGTTGTCAGCCCCACCCACGGCAGCCTGTCCTTATCCAGCACTTTCCCCTGCATCTCGGTCATTATCTGTTCCTCGGATTCCCGTTCGTCATATCGCCCGCACGGTTGCCTCACGAACAGCACACTCCCTGTCCGGCACAAATCCTGGTCGCGTACTTTCAACATATCCAGCCGGGTATAACTCCTGTCCGGCTGCTCGATGCGGCTGATGGAAAAGATGAAATCGGCCAGGTTCGCCCAGTTGGCGCTGCCCGAAATGGTGTACATGTCTATTTCTTCCAGTTCGTTCTTCCCGTTCAGCTTTTTCAGGCTGCGGGGATGCGCCACGATAATCACCCAGATTCCGTTGGTACGTCCCCACGCCTGCATCTGCGTCAGCATGGCTTTGATGGCCTGCGTCTCCGTATTGTAACGTCCGGTTTCCACTTCCATGAAAAGATACGGGTCGATGATGAGATACTTCAACGGTACGGCACGTTTCACCCGTTCCGCACGCTCTATGATGTTGGCGGGTGTGGGCGAAACCTCGTGCAAATCCAGGTGCGCCATGTGTCCGTCCAGAAAAGAGACGATGGGCTGCAACTGTTCACGGGTATATGCCGCCGTGTTCACCTTACCCAGCATCAGGCGGATAAGATTCGCCATGTGCTTGTTCTTGTCGGGCACCTCGAAGGAGAGATAGCACACATAGCGCCCCGTCTTAGCCATAAGGCGGCAAGTCAGGTCATTCAGGAAATCCGTCTTGCCGCTATTGGGCTTTCCGGTGGCGATTATCAGCCCGCCTTGGTCGGTGGGATGAAACACATGGTCGGTAAGCGGACCGTATCCCACATCGTAACCGTGGTCGTAATTGCCGCTCAACACATTCATAATCTCATCCGCACGCTCACTTACCGTGATGATGTCCGACGTATGATGCGGACACGCCGAGTCGATAATCTCACGTACCACACCGGCGCCGTACATCACAAGCACGTCGGATATATCCTTACAACCGCCGGGCAGTACGGTGAACAGGCAACGCGTACCGAAATAGTCGGCAAGATGCTTCACAAGCGTTCTTCCGGGCAGGTCGCAGTCGCCGCAAATCACCAGTTCCCGCACCCTGTCCAGCCAGGGGCGGAAAGCCTCGAAGCCTTTGGAGAGGTCACTTGCCGCGCCGTTGGGTACGCTGATGACGTACGGATATCCCGCCTCATGCAGGGTCAGCACATCCCGTTCACCTTCGGTGACAATCAGGCGCGGAACGTTCTCTTCGGCAATCCGCAACGGATTGATGCAGTCGATATTGTAAGGCGGGCAAGGCGTGGTGGGCGACTCCTGGCTCCAGCACTTGGTATAACCGGAGGCGGAAACATCGCACGAGCGGTATTTCACATTGACGGGTTGCCCGTTGATGTAATTCACATAGGCGATACAGTGGTACATCATTCCCACAGCGTTCTTTTCATCCTTTTCACCCTTTCCGCTTTTACCGTCCTTGCCGCCGAAACAGCGGTGCATCAGGCAACCGATACGCGCATCGACAGCAGTTTTCAAGGAAATGCCCATATCGGCAAGGTAGCGGCGGGCCGCAAGCTGTTCAGGGTCTGAAGTCTCCGGTTCGTCAGTCAGCGGTTTGATTTTGGAGATTATCTCAGGCGACAGCCGCTTGTAGTCTTCGGGAATCATAGATACCTCGAACGCGGCATTTCCCCCGCCGACCGATGCCGGCGCCACACCGCCCGGCTCTCCTTTTCCGGAACTCCGCTTTGCCGCCGGCGAAGCTCCCGCCGAATACGGATGTCCGGCATCCGACCGTACCGTGTTCCGCCGTTCTTCCCAAAAATCCTTCAACCTCCCGTGAAAGTCGCATCCCGCATAGAAGCAGTGATACAATCCCGTCTCTCGTGAAATGGAAAGATGTTTCTTCCCGCACTTGGGACACTCCGCCACAAAATTTTTCCCTACATTTCTACGCTCAGGAAAATCACTCAAATAATAAAAAGGTTTCATCATCCGATATTCATAATTTATAGTCTGTAACTCATAATTCAACACTCCCCCATTTTCCGCTCAGCACATTCCACTCCGCTCCCGCACCCGGACGGGGCGGCGCTTCATCCGGTATATTCACCACTCCTTCCAGCGGATCGTCGTAAAAGCGCAGGCCGCTTTCCTTATCCGTCCACTCAAACTCGCCAAGCGGGTGATTATTGCGTTGCTCGCTCCGCATATCGGCAAGCTTTTGTATCCGCCTCTGTCTTCCGGCATGTGCGGCGTCTTTTTGCATTCGTTGTCCGCCGGCGGATTTCAGCAGGTTGTTCAGCCAGCATAGGCGTCCGGCATAGGTGGATTTCATGAAGCGTTCCTGTCCGGCGAAGTAAGGTACCAGCAGTTCATTCACCAAGTACACCAGATTGAGGCATGCGTCTTCACGTGTCAGTCCCTCTTCCTGCTGGAAACGATTGATGAGCGGAGTAAAGACCTGCGCTTTCTGTATCGGATTCTCATTGATGAGATGAAAGAAATGTCGTGCGGTCTCCAGACTTTTTTCCGCGGAAGATGTCTTTCCGGAGGATATATTATTCTTATTATCCTGTATAGTATATATATTATATATATCACCCTGCGGTAATTTTACCGGTAAAGTTTCCGCGGGATCATCCGTTTTCTCCTTCTCTTTCCAAAGGCAGGAATAGAATGAACTCATCCCGTACACATTACCGGCGGGTATGATGCCGAACGCCCCGCTTTGCCGGACTGCCTCGACCAGAAACCGTGCGTTCTTAAACTTCAGCGACTTACTGATATCATAGAAATTCTCTACGGGATAGACCGCATCCTCATTCATATAGGCGGGCATCCCCAAGAGCAACTCCAAAAGTTTCGCAACGGTGGAGTCTGTGATTTTCCGACTTTTCCATTGTCCGATGGTCTTTTGCAGCTCCCGTACGGAAAGTGTTGTTTTATGTGCTTTCATCGCATTTTATTTTAATTTATTAAAAAAGCTGTCGCAAAGATATACCTTTGCACCCACATTCTCCGTACCCATATAGTGGGTACGGATATCAAACATTTCTATTTAATTAACTAAAAACAATTTCATTATGAAATCAAACAGATTCATTTCCGACCATCCGGAATTCGGCGCGTTCCTCAAAAAAGAACTGAAACAACTTGGTATTCCCAGAGAGGCATTCCGTTCTACTTGTCACATGAAGCAAAGCTATCTTGAGGACATAAAAAAGGGCTCCATAATTATGAGGTAGATAGTTACCAGCTCATTCTGAGCGCATTTGAAGAGTTCACGACACCGGAAAACGCACAGCGTATCTATCGGGAAGGGGTAAAATTCTTGTTTCCTAAGCTGAAAGACTAAGGTTTTATGGGTTTATGAAGAAAAATGCCTTTCAAATTTCTCCATAAACTTTGGAGCATTGCGAGTTAATTCGTAATTTTGCTGCACATTTATCAATCACTATTGCTTTCGCCTGCTCAATGATTTGGGAGGGGCGAAAGCGTAGCGTACTCATCCGTATCTATCCAAACAAAAGTTCTAGCGTATTTGAATTCAAAAATATTTTGCAAAAAATATTTTATGGACCTCTTTATGCATATTCCACTCTCTCATTACTTTTAAACAAATAAAACATAATCAATATGGCACGGGATATTAAAATTGCAGTAGCCGGAACAGGCTATGTCGGACTAAGTATAGCGACTTTGCTCAGCCAACACCATCAAGTAACTGCGGTAGACGTAATACCTGAAAAAGTTGAACTGATAAATAACCGTCAGTCACCTATCCAAGACGAATATATAGAACAATTCTTAAAAGAGAAAAATCTGAATTTATGTGCTACTCTTGACGGAACATCTGCCTACAAAGATGCCGACTTCGTTGTAATAGCCGCTCCCACCAATTATGATCCGGTAAAAAATTATTTCGATACGAGCCATGTGGAAGAAGTCATCGACTTGGTATTGGAAGTAAACCCTAATGCCGTGATGGTCATTAAGAGTACAATACCCGTAGGATACTGTCAATCACTTTATAGCAAATATGCAGCAAAAGGTATAAAAAAATTAAACTTACTATTCTCACCGGAGTTTCTCCGTGAAAGTAAGGCTCTTTATGATAATTTATACCCAAGCCGCATCATCGTAGGTACAAACATGAACGACGAACAGCTCACCAAAGCTGCACATACCTTTGCCGCTTTATTACAGGAAGGAGCGATAAAAGAAGATATAGATACTCTCTTCATGGGACTTACCGAAGCCGAGGCTGTAAAACTTTTCGCGAACACTTATCTTGCTTTACGTGTCAGTTACTTTAATGAATTGGACACGTATGCAGAAATGAAAGGACTTGATACAGCCGCTATCATCAATGGCGTATGTCTCGACCCGCGTATCGGTACACAATATAATAATCCATCTTTCGGCTATGGCGGTTATTGTCTGCCTAAGGATACCAAACAGCTTTTGGCTAATTACAGCGATGTTCCGGAAAATTTGATAGAAGCCATTGTAGAAAGTAATCGTACCCGTAAGGATTTCATAGCAGACAGAGTGCTTCATCAAGCTGGTTATTACGATTATTATAATCGGGGCGATTTTAATCCATCAGAAGAAAAACGCTGTGTAATTGGTGTTTACCGATTGACCATGAAAAGTAACTCGGATAATTTCCGCCAATCATCTATTCAGGGGGTAATGAAACGTATCAAAGCGAAAGGTGCGGAAGTCATTATTTATGAACCTACTTTGGAAGATGGAAGCACGTTCTTTGGCAGCCGGGTAGTGAATAGTCTTGACGAGTTTAAAAGACAAAGCAACACAATTATCGCAAACAGGTATAACGCTTGCTTGGAAGATGTGAAAGATAAGGTTTATACGAGGGATATTTTTAGCAGAGATTAACATTTCCATAGTACACTAAATCCTCATGATTAGACTTTAAAACAATTATATACATTATAATAATAAAAACATAAATCATTTTGTGGATAAGCCATTGAAGAAATAGTAGCTTTTACCATCAAGCTGCTTCGCATTTCTACAATACTAGGCATTAGTATCAGTCTTTACAGTTTCATTTATTCACTCTATTGTTCGAAAAAACTTGATATTGGGTGATGCCACTACTGGTTGTCCAACTTTAATTATCACTATATTATTCTTAGGTGATATACAATTACTTTTCATTGGAAATTATAGGAACATACATTGCACGTATTTCTTCAAAACCCCAAAACACCCAATAATATATTATTAGTGAATAGAATAAAAAAGCATAAAATACGAAGATTAATAACAAAATAAATCACAATACTTATAAAGCATATCAATATCAGTTTTATTGATATTTAATTTAATATTCAATGAATATCAAGAACAACAATAAACGTATAGCTCAAAATACCCTGCTCTTATATATACGTATGTTGCTTTTAATGCTAGTCAGCTTATATACAAGTCGTATAAATCTGAACGCTTTAGGAGTGGACGATTTCGGTATTTATGGTGTAGTTGGCGGATTGGTATCAATGTTCTATATTGTATCTAATGCACTTACCGGTTCTATTAGCCGCTATCTTACTTTTGAATTAGGACGAAATGATCCCCAAAGGCTATGTCATGTATTTTCGACATCCACCATTATACAATATTTGTTAGTTGGTATTATATTCATTTTAGGTGAAACTGTTGGCTTGTGGTTTCTTAACCATAAAATGGTTATTCCTTTTGAACGATTGTATGCAGCCAATTGGGTATATCAATTGTCTCTATTATCTTTTATGATGGACTTATTAGTTATACCTTATATTGCTACTATCATTGCTCATGAAAAAATGTCGGCTTTTGCTTATATTAGTATTTTACAAGCTATTGGTAAGCTTATTGTAGCATGGAGTATTAGCATTGCTCCCATTGATCGTTTGATATGGTTCTCTACATTGATCCTATTCAATGCAACAGTTATTCGCAGCGTATATATATTTTACTGTAAGCACTATTTTGAAGAATGTCGTAGCAAATTTATATTTGATAAAAAACTTTGGAAAGAAATGTTTGGCTTTGCCGGTTGGAACTTTATAGGTTCATTAGCAGCCATTTTACGCGATTATGGCGGTAACATCGTTATCAATTTGTTTTCCGGTCCAGCAGTCAATGCAGCTCGTAGTATAGCTATTCAAGTAAATAATGCTGTAGCAGGGTTTGCTGATAACTTCCAAACAGCTCTAAAACCACAAATCACAAAAAGTTATGCACAAGGCAACTATGACTATATGCATAAGCTAATTTTTCAAGGTTCACGTCTATCTTATTATATTCTATTTATTTTAACATTACCTATTATCTGCAATACACATTATATATTACAATTATGGCTAGGACAAGTACCTGTACATACAGAACTTTTCATCCAACTTATCTTAATTTTTACCATGAGTGAATCACTTGCCACCCCTCTCATTACCGCTATGCTAGCAACTGGCCAAATTCGTAATTTTCAAATTATTGTAGGTGGACTTAATCTACTCAATCTACCATTATCTTATATAGCTCTACGTTTAGGAGCTATTCCAGAAACTGTTATAATTGTTGCTATACTTGTTTCTATATTATGTGAAATTGCTCGAATTTTATTACTCCGCAATATGATTGGTTTGCCAGCCCGTAAATTTTTCCGCCATGTATATCTTAATGTAGTTATAGTATCCATAATAGCAAGCATTTTACCTATATGGCTACACAAACAACTAGATGAAAATTTCATTAGTTTTATTATTATAAGTATAGTAGCTTTTATATGTACTATAACAAGCATTTTATTTATTGGATGTAGCCAAAGTGAACGCCTTTTTATCTACAACCAAATACAAACAAAATACAATAAACTTAATCACAGAAATTCTTCCAACAACAATGAATAATCCCTCCTCTCAACGTCTTTCCAATATGGAGTTACTCCGTATTATCAGCATGTTTTATGTATTAATTGTTCATTCTGATTTTGGTGCTCTCAATACTCCAACAAAGGAAGAACTGACATTTTCGCCAACTTATTGTATTGTTCGTACATTTTTTGAGGCATTTGCTATTGTCGCTGTAAACGTATTTGTATTACTTTCAGGATGGTTCAGCATTACATTTAAATGGAAAGGACTTTGCAATTTACTTTTTCAATGTTTTTTCTTTACTTTCGGCATATATACAGTATGTATACTTACAGGATTTGATAAATTCAGCATGTATGGTATCCGTAAATGTCTAATGTTAAGTGAGAATCTTTGGTTTGTAAAATGTTATTTAGGACTTTACATTCTCGCTCCTGCACTCAATCTTTTCATAGAAAAAAGTAATAAACAGACTATTCAAAAAGTCCTGTTATGCTTCTTTATTTTTCAAAGTACATACGACTGGGTAGGCCAGAGTACGTCTTTTATAGCACAAGGTTATTCAACTTTTTCATTTATAGGGCTTTATCTCTTAGCTCGTTATATTAAAGTTTATACTCCTAAATGGAGCACATTCAAAGTAAAATGGGATCTGTTCATTTATGCCATGTTTTCTATAAGTACAGCTATAGCCATGTTATTTTTTATCTATTTTGATAAGTTTGCACATTTTGCCCGTTTTATGTATTATTCCAGTCCACTGATTATTGTTGCTGCACTCTTTTTGTTATTATATTTTAGCAAATTACAGTTTCAAAGCCATAGCATTAATTGGATAGCGGCTTCCTGTTTTGCTGTCTATTTACAACATTTTATACTATTTCCACAATTTATGCGCCATTGGATTATAAAGATAGTACACTCACAATCAGGTATATCAATAATATTTAATATAGTTGGAATTTTAATTGCATTCTATATCACAGCAATTCTCACTGATAAAATCCGACTTTATATATGGAACAAAATGTTAGCTCCTAAATTTAAATAAAGTATATTGCTTCATTCATGATTCATATTGATCATAAACATGATTGTTGTGGTTGTACAGCATGTGCCTCTATATGCACTAAAAATGCAATCATAATGCAAACTGATAAAGAAGGGTTCCTTTATCCTCATACAAATATAGAACTTTGTACCGATTGTCACCTCTGCGAACAGATTTGTCCCATTATAACCCGTGATAAAAACGTAAACACTAGCTTACCTCTCAATGTATACGCTCTACATCACAAAGATATTGAAGTTTGGTATAAAAGTTCTAGTGGAGGAGTTTTTACTGCTTTAGCAGAAGATTGCCTCAAAATAAAAGGTATCGTTTATGGAGCAGCCTTTACTAAAGACTTTACAGTAATACACCGCGGTGAACAAACAGTTAAAGGAGTTTTAAAATTCCGAGGTTCAAAATATGTACAAAGTGATATACAAGGAGTTTATAGAGATATACGTCACCACCTTCGTAATAAACGCCAAGTATTATTTAGTGGCACACCTTGTCAAGTAGAAGGATTAAAAAATTTTCTCGCAAGAAAATACGATAATTTAACTACTATAGATATTCTCTGCCACGGAGTGCCTTCTCCACGTTTATTTGCAGACTACATACAATATATAAATCAAAATTCAGTAGATAGTTTACAACAAATATTTATGAAAGATAAGACCTTTGGTTGGGAATACCAGAATTTACGTTTATACTACAAACACAACAGCACAGAATTCAATACTCCCCTATCAAATCTTTGGAACAAATTATATTATGACAATATTATAAATCGCCCTTCTTGTCACCACTGCCGATTTACCAATTTACACCGTGCTGGTGATATCACCATAGGTGATTTTTGGGGTATTCAAAAATCCCATCCAAACTTTTTTAATACAAATGGAATATCTCTTTTAATGATAAATACTAATAAAGGAAAAGCAATATGGGAACGCATTCATACTGATTTCATTTATCAACAAAGTAACATCAAGCAATGTCTGCAACCTGTATTATTACATCCTAAACCAGCATCACCACAACGAGATGCATTTTGGAAAGAATATATACAAGACGGGTTCGCACCTACTATAAATAAGTATTATAAAATAACACATAGAATACTCTTAAAAAACAAGATACGTCAATTGATTAATTTAATTAGACAAAAATAACGATACACAGTGAAATCTATTGGAATAATAACAATACAAAACTCTCAAAACAATTATGGAGGCGTACTCCAGTGTTTTGCTTTATATGAATATCTTAGGCAATTGGGATATAACTGTGAAGTCATAGACTTACATAGGCCCAACCAAGCTGACTTTATAGATAGTACAAAATTTTGTCCTATGCGTCATAGCTATAGTTGGAAAGCAAAGATAAAAGGTAGAATATATGAAATACTGGGAATACGAAGATTACATAATCCTAATTTTCGTCCAACTTGGAATGCCGAAGCTGGAAAAAAATTTGATTCATTCAATGCTCAAGTTCGCCTATCAGTACCTTATACTTATATTCCTGATTTATATAAAAAACCTCCACAATATGATATTTACATTTCAGGAAGTGATCAGCTGTGGAATCCAGAACAACCTTATTGCTTAGAACCTTATTTTCTTACTTTTGTAAAAAACAAAAAAGCATTAAAAATTTCATATGCTACTAGTATTGGATTAATAGAACTTCAAGATAATGAAAAAGATAAGTTTTACAAATGGCTATCTTCTTACGATGCCATTTCCGTACGTGAGCCAATAGCGTGTAAAATGCTTAAAGAAATTACACAAAGAGAAATAGAAAGAGTACCTGATCCCACTTTTCTTCTTTCCCCCGACACGTGGATAAACATGGCTACTGCTCCAATTGTACCACTCCCATATATTCTTGTTTTTTCTTTATTCAAAGAAAAATCCTTACTACAAAAAGCTATTGAATTAGCTCAAGAAACAAATATGAAAGTAGTGATTATAGATCAGAACTATTCATACAGTCCACATGATTCTATTACAGTAGTGGATAATGCTGGCCCTTGCGATTTCATAGGGTTAATTCGACAGGCGGCTCTCGTACTTACAGACTCTTTTCATTGTACTGTATTCGCAATTATTACAGGTACACGTAATTTCTATACATACATTGCACCTAACAACCAACGGGGCAGTAGAATTATTGATTTGCTAAAAGTTTACAATTTAACAGACCATCTGTTGTCAAACGTTACAGATATTATCTCATACAAAAGCATAGAAAATATAAAAATCGACACACAACAAACATGTTTTATCATGCAGCAAGAGCAAACTATTGGAAGACTTTTTTTAGATAAGGCCATCCATATTCAAAAATAAAAATATTCATATGTATAATTTAGCTAAATCTATTTATCATAAATTTCGAGAATTATATCTTAACATAATCCATTTTCATTTTCCTTTCTTATGGTGTAAATATCGCTATAAGTTTGAGCTTGGAAGAAATACAGATTTCAATAATCCGAAAGACATTAACGAAAAAATACAATGGCTTTCTTTCTTTACAGATACTACAAAATGGTCTATACTGGCAGACAAGTATGCTGTACGACAATATGTTTCAGAAAAGGTAGGAGAACACATTTTAGTTCCTCTATTAGGAAAATGGGATCATGCAAAAGATATTGATTTTAATTCATTACCAGAAAAGTTTGTTATTAAGCCCAATAATGGTAGTTATGATACTATGGTCATTAAAGAAAAAAATAAAGCTGACTTGAGTAAAATCAGAAAAAATATGGAATATTCCATGAAACACCGCTTTGGATACGAAAATGCAGAGATACATTATTTGCGAATCAAACCTTGTATTATTGCAGAACAAATGCTTGAAACAGATGAAGAAGGAGGACTGATTGATTATAAAATATGGTGTTTTAATGGAAAACCATACATGTTTTTTGTCGTTTCTAATCGTGACAACACACAGCATACCGCATATTTCAACTGCTACGATTTACAATGGCAACGTCATCCTGAATTTATTGCACCCGAATATCGAAACAAATTCGACTGTCCCCAACCAGAAAACATAAACGAGATGCTAATTTATGCATCAAAACTTTCCCAAGGGTTACCACAAGCAAGAATTGATCTATACAATCTGAAAGGAAAAATATATTTTGGTGAAATAACATTGACTTCTAATTATGGAATGATGCCATATTTTACTCAGGATATGTTGGATAATATGGGAAAATTATGTATTCTTCCCAAACGTTGTATCAAAGAAAAAATATCGACTTTTTGTAAGCGTTGGTTACCCTGTTTTTAAGATATTTTACAAAATTAAAATGAACTTCACTTTCATAATTCCACATTATAATACACCTCAATTACTATTGAGATGTTTAAATTCCATTCCCACCCGTGAAGATATACAAATAATTGTAATAGATGACTGTAGCCCTAACACTCCTGAATTATCAAGAATTATAGAACAAATTCAACAACTCCCACAAATAGAACTGTATTATACTCCACAAGGTGGTAGTGCCGGAAGAGCGCGTAATATAGGAATAGAACATGCTTTGGGAAAGTGGCTAATATTTGCAGATGCTGATGATTTCTTTTCAGAGCAACTTGAACATCTAATGGACACATATCTTAATGCAAAAGAAGATGTTATTTTTTTCAATTTTCAAAGTGTTATGAGTGAAAATATTAGTCAAATTTCCCATCGGGAATCAGATTATAACACTTATTTTGAGGAATACCGTAAAAAACAGAATGAAAATAATTTTCGCTTTCAATATATTACTCCATGGGGTAAATTTATAAAACGGAAACTTGTAGAAGATTACCATATCCGATTTGATGAAATACGCTATGCTAATGACGTTATGTTTTCTATTTTAGTAGGCTGTACAGCAAAAAAAATTCTTCCCATTGATATTCCACTTTATATAGTTACAGAACGACACGGCTCATTGACTTCTAATTTTTGTCAAAAAGAAAATGAAACAGTTATACGTACTCAAGTTGCTCTAAATGCCTATAATACAATACAAAAGCATGGTTATGATTTTTCTTTTAATTACCAAATATTTATTCAAATTTTAGTATATAATAAAGAATATAAAGAACTTACATCCATTTTTCATACAATAAACAATTATGGTATTAGCAAATCCACGATTTTACAAATTATATACAAAATAGGGCCACGACATCTTATCCTCTGCTTACGTCTGATAGCAGTAGATACATGGTTAATGCTCTGTAATCGCTAAACAATTTACATTATGAGTAAACCTGAGATTTCAATCATTGTTCCTATCTACAAAGCTGAAAAATATCTAAAACGATGCGTAGAAAGCATCATAAAACAAACATTTACAGATTGGGAACTTCTTCTTATAGACGACGGCAGTCCTGATAACAGTGGAATATTATGCGATGAATATGCCAATAAAGATTTGCGTATACGAGTTTTTCATAAAACTAATGATGGAGTAGCTTCTGCACGTGAAATGGGAATACAGCATGCAAATGGAAAATTCAGTATACATATAGATCCAGATGATTGGATAGAATGTAATATGTTAGAAATGCTCTATCAAAAAGCAATTACACAACAAGCAGACATCGTTATTTGTGACTTTATGTTAGAATATGATACACATTCTGAGATTAATCACCAATCTCCTAAAAGCTTGAAAGCCAATCTTTGCTTACGCCAATTTATCAATATGGAATTACATGGAAGCCTTTGTAATAAACTTATCCGCACTCTCCTTTATGAAAAATATAATTTACACTTTCCTAAAAATATGAATTGCTGGGAAGATCTTTATATATGTTGTTGTATAATGACGCACAATCCTCAAATAGCATATGTCCCATTAGCACTTTATCATTATGACTTTTGTACAAATAATAATAGTTTAGTAAGAAAAACTAACCTGCAAGGATTACAAGCACAAATTACTTGCATACAACTCTTACAAAAACAGATACAACCCGATCTCATCAAAGAATTTAATGAAATGAAAGGATTAGTATTACTGACTGCTTTTAGGCTTAAATTACTAAAAGAAAGTCAAATACGTTCTATTTATCCTGAAATAAATGAATGGTATATAAATAAATACAGGAAAAATTGGCATAATACGAACTACTATGGCCTTTCACTAGTACTTAGTGGAAAAAGCTTCAAAAAAGCGCAATTATATATGAGATGGACTTATTTATTATCACGAATTAAAAATAAAATAGTAAAATCGAATGGAATCTCCAACCAATAACCAACCTTTGATATCAATTATTGTCCCTATATACAATGTCGAACAATATCTTAATCGTTCAATAGAAAGTTTGTTAAAACAAACCTATACCAATTTAGAGATTTTATTAATAGATGATGGAAGTACAGATCAAAGTTCCATAATATGTGACAACTATGCCTCTTGTGACAGTCGTGTCAAAGTCTTTCATAAAAAAAATGGCGGACTATCCGATGCGCGTAATATGGCATTAGATCACATGACAGGTACTTATGTCACTTTCGTAGATAGCGATGATTACGTCGCACCTGACATGATAGAAAAATTTTGGTGTGCCATAATCGAAAATGAAGTTGAAATGGTAACAAGTGGCATGTATTTAATAGACTCTAATGAGGTCATTTTTGACACACAAGGTATTCAAGCCAAACGTATAATTAGTGGTGAAGAAGCAGCAAAAGATATCATGTGCGATTTATATCCCAAGAATTTTGCAACTGGAAAAATATATTTATCCTCTCTTTTCAGTGACATACGTTTTCCAAAAGGTAGACTTTATGAGGATACTGCTGTCACTTACCGCATTGCGGCAAAATGTCAACGAGTATGTTATTTACCTGATAATCTTTATTATTATGAAATAGGAAGACCTGGAAATATCACTTCGGAACTGCAAACAGCTAAAGCTGTCAAAAGTTATTTAGATGGTATTGTTAATTGCCACGAACGTTTGGATTTCATCGCACAAAATATTAATTTTCAAGATATACGTCCCATTATAATTAAACATCTTCACCAATGGACACTATTAGCGATGCAATCATCCATATCTAGCAGTTATATAACTTACCTCCAAACACATCACCATGTTATGAAAGCTATATCACGTTATAATGATCGCCCTCACAAATTATCATTACGCTTAGCTTTATCGTATCCTACAATTTATTATATGCTTTATTCTATTATAAAATTGATTCGCAAATGATACGAAATCAAAATATCGATATACTAAAAGGAATTGGTATTCTGTGCGTACTGTTAGGGCATATAACCTCTTTAGGCAAAGTACATAATCTTGTTTATACTTTCCATATGCCCTTATTTTTTATGGTAAGTGGTTATTTTTACCATCCTCAAAATACAGTAATTTTAGTTTCTAAACTACTACGAACAATCGGGGTTCCATATTTGATATTTGCTTTATCCATTTTCTTTATCCAATACTTGATTTCAGATGCCCATAGCATCAATATTAGTCAAAAAGTCATTATATTTTTATTTGCTGATGGCTGGTATAACAGCACATATTTTTTGCAAAATATTCCTCCCATTGGCATACTTTGGTTTCTACCAGCTCTTGCTTGTTGTAGAATTATATATAACTATATATATCAATCAAACATTATAAAAAAAGGAAGGATAATTATATTATTTAGCATAATATCTACCATAATAGGCAAATACATAATCAATCTTCCATTTGGTATTTTAGAAGGATGTCAAGCTCTTCTATTTTATTGGGTAGGACATCAATATTCCAGCAATCAAAAGACCATTAATAAGAGAACCTCAGATACAATAAAAATAATCTTAGTAATGGCATGGTTAATATCGTTCTTATTCTCTTATATGAGTATGGCTGATTTCTCTTATGGATGCTGGCCTCTAAATATATTAGGAGCAATAGGAGCAACATTGGTCCTTTTTAAAATTTCAACACTCATCTCTAAATATCTCTCCAATATAGCAAATATTCTAACTTGGTATGGTAAATATTCGCTTCACATATTAGGAATACATGCTTTATTAACAATACTTACCCCTTACTATTCTAATAGACTTGAAAACTCATGGATTCTAATATTTATTACACAAGTATTAATTGCAACTTTATGCACGAGAATTTATATTAAAATAAAGAATTTACTTATATCAAAATCTTGATGAATCAAATAATTACTTATATAACACTTCCTATATTTAGCTTATTTACGCAACTTAGTTCAGAACGTACTAAAATTATGATGGATGGCCATGCTTGGTGTAATTGGAAGAAGTTACCTTTTAATATCACTAATATGTGCCGACTATTTATAATGTATCGTGAATTTCGTACTCTTTTTTATTACCGTATAGGAGGTATACATCGCTGTTTAAATTTTCTTTATCCAAAATTGGACAGCCTATACATCACAACTCCACGGAATAATGTAGGTGGTGGACTAATCATCCAACATGGGTTTGCCACTATTATTTCAGCAAAACATATTGGTGAAAATTGTAAAATCTACCAACAAGTGACTATTGGTTACAACCATACTCTTGAAGCACCTATCATTGGTAATAATGTAGAAATATGCTGCGGAGCCAAAGTAATAGGAGGTATAAACATAGGAAACGATTCACTCATTGGTGCCAATGCTGTAGTCATACGCGATGTACCAGCGCATACTGTAGTGGGAGGTATACCAGCCAAAATTATTAGAAAAAAATGAATTATTTAATCTGTCAAGACTGGACAAATACCAGCAATAATCACGCAGGAATTAAATATCTATGCAACCAACTACAAATAAGGTATCCCTCTTCATACATTAGTATAACAATACCAGATTTCGCTTATACCAACTCTAAATGTCGTATTGTAACAAGTATTATCTTCCGCATCGGGCAATTACGCCATAGACTGTATCGTTGTAAGCTTTACCATAATTTGATAAAAAATCTACATGAAGGAGATAAAATATTTCTAATGGAGTATATGGAAAAAAGTATGCCTATGTTAGATTTTGCACAACAAGTTAAACTTTATAATCCTCATATAACAATTTATGGACTTGTACATTTAGTTCCCAATCGACTTACAAACAGTTTTTCGACAAATGAAGAATTACATAAATGGGTAACAGCTGTGGATAAAATATTAACACTAGGACATTCATTAACCAATTATTTCATTTCAAGAGGAGTAGACAAAAGCCGAATATACACAACTTTTCATTATGTAGATAAATATTATTATAAAAGCAGTCCTTTACAATACCATAACAATGCTGTTAAAGTTATAGCTATGGGAAATCAAATGCGTAATATTTCTTTACTGAAAAAGATTGTCACAGAAAATCCAGATGTGAATTTTACAATTTGCCAAGGTTTATGTGATATGTCATCAGCCTTTAAGAATAAAAAAAATGTGACCTTGATACCATTTGTTAAAGAAAGCGAACTCAGAGATAAAATGGCAGAAGCTGATATTTCATTAAATGTAATGGCAGATACTATCGGTAGTAATGTCATTGTAACCTCTTTGGCTATGGGATTAGCCATGATATGTAGCGATGTCGGTTCAATCCGTGACTATTGCGATGAAACCAATACTATATTTTGTAACAATAATAATATTACACAATTTTCTAACGCTATAGCTACAATTAGTAGAGATAAGAATAAATTAATTTCTATGCGACATGCTGCCAGAGAAAAAAGTAAATTATTCACAATAGAAAGATTTGAGCAAGAGCTTAGGAGGTTATGAATAATATAGATTTCGTACTGCTTAACTTACTTTTATTAATTGTGTTTTGCCATAGTGGCAAAATGATATCACGTGGATATAACTATTGGCAATATGCAAGATATTGTATTATTACCTATACTTTTGTATTAGGTTGCCGTTTTGCTCGTGGCACAGATTACCACGGATATTCAACTCTATTCGCCAGTGGAATGCAACATGCTGAAAACCCAATGTTCTCCTTTATCAATTCTATACTATCACTCATAGGATTTAATCAATATTCTTGTTTTATCGCTTACGCATTAGTCTTTGTCACTTGTGCTATGTGGTTCATGAAAGATTATAGACTATATGCGAAATACATGTTCCCTTGTTTTCTCATCGGTTATATTCTATTTGAGGAATCTATGATACGCCAAGCTTTTAGTTATTCTTTCTTCTTTTTATATATACATCAATTATTCCATATAAAGGAAACAACGCTACGCCAATTATGGCACAATAAAAAACAACTCGCTACATTATTATTATTTTGGATTTTAACAACAAGCATACATACAGGTAATCTATTTAGTTTAATATTAGTAACTTATTTCTACTTTTTCTACAAGCATGCTTTTCCACCCAAAATAGCTATTCCCTTTTACATAATTTGCACTTATATACTACCTAATATATTTGATTATTCCTTACTTAATCCAATATTGGAATTTGCTGCAAATAACAACAATTTAGCTGCTGCATATTATGAAAATGCTGATATATGGTTTAGCAAAGCAGGCCAACAAGATATATACGAAAAAAATATTATAGCAGAAGGATTTCAAGTATTGGGTAGTTCTACATTTATATTCCTTGCTTATCAAAGTATTAAGTATGAAAAAATATACCAACGCATGCTTATTACTATTTTAAATATGTTCATTATTGGTCTTTGCATTGAATCATTATTCGTTAAACTTGAAATTCTTCACCGCATTGGGCAAACAATTGATCAAATAGGATATTTGGCCATTCCATTTATCCTATTTTACCGCCCACTCTATACAAGCAATTATAAAATATTGTTTTTATTTCTATTTTGGTTTACGTACTATTATATCAAATATTGTTTTTATAGCCCATGGGCGATGTTTATATGGGATACTCCATATTCTTTATTTTTCTCATAAAAATTATTCTAAATAAAAATAATATTCAAATAAAAATAATTACTACAGCTTACGTACTATAATAAAATCAAAAAAAACAAACGTATATATTATGCCTAAAGTTTCAATCATAGTCCCTGTATATAATGTAGAAAAATATATTAAACACTGCATCCAATCATTGCGAACACAATCATTACACGATATTGAAATTATACTTATAGATGATGGGGCTTCTGATAATTGTCCAAGGCTATGCGATGAATATGCACTCATAGACAAGAGAATCAAAGTTATACACAAACAAAATGGTGGACTTGGATTAGCATGCAACAATGGTATAGAAATAGCTTCTGGAGAGTATATTGCATTTTGCGACTCCGACGATTACGTAGATACTATGATGTATGAAACTCTTTACAATACAGCTCTTAATAATCAATGCGATGCAGTATATTCAGGACTGAAATCTGTCAGCATAGATGGAAATTTTCAATATTTTCTACCCCATAAAAAATCATTTAAATTGTATATAGGAAAAGAAAATATAGAAGAACTGCTTAAAAGTATGATTGCTTCTCCTCCACCAATAAAAGAAGAACGGACAATACAAGTTTCAGCCAAAACAGTGTTATATTCTAGGTATTTAATAGAAAAATACCAACTACGATTTGTTTCAGAACGATTGATACCTTCTGAAGATTTGATATTTAACATCAATATATTAGCTCATGCTCAACGAGTATGTGTGATACCCCAAGCATTCTATAATTATCGTATCAATCAAAATTCCATATCTAGAAGTATTAATCTCAACAAATTTCCATTATATAAAAATTTATATAAATCAATGATAGTACAATGTGAACTGTTAAACATAACAGGAGACATTGATTTACGTATAAAAAGACTAATAATAGGATATACACGCAGCTATATTTGTCAAATTATACACTCTAACGCAACAACTAATGATAAAAAAAATACCATACACAAAATTTGTAAAGATAACATATGGAAAAACATATACACCAATTATCCTATAAATAAAATGCATTGGGCACACCGTTTATTCATCACAGCAATAAAAATGAATAATTACAGATTTTTATATATATTAGCTAAAATACGCCAGTAAATTCCTAAACAATGGATAATTATAATTTTCCTGTAAAAAAGCAAAACATTCATTCGGTACGTTTACATGATACAAGTATTGATATATTAAAATGCATTGCTGCCATTATTATAACTAATAGCCATATGGATATATTATACGGTAAATACGCAGTATTGGCAACAGGTGGTGCTATAGGAGATGCATTATTTTTCTTTTGTTCTGGATATACATTATTCCTTGGACGCAATAGTGATTTTTTTAATTGGTATAAACGTCGTATTAATAGAATATATCCAACTATATTTACATGGGCATTCATTTCTGCACTATTGCTTGGAATTCATTTAGACATGCCTGATATATTGATAAAAGGAGGAGAATGGTTTATTTCATGTATAATGATATACTATGTACCACTCTGGTTTATAAAACGTTATGCCATTAATAAATTAAAATGGCTATTTTGTGGTGGAATTTGTATGACTATTATTTGGTATTTAGTAATAGGCATCGACGATATAAGTGGGAATAATAATATGTATGGAGCGTGTTACTTCAAATGGTGCCACTATTTTTTGTTTATACTATTAGGAGCTATCATAGGTCTACAGAACTCTATCGCTTTTACAAAATTGCCCAAACTGTCTCTCATCTCAATAAAATTACTTTTCTCAATCATTACATTCTATATACTTTGTTGGTTCAAACATAAAAATGGAATTTACGATTATGTCCAAATAGCCTCACTTGTACCTTTACTGTGTATTTGCTATTATTTTTATTTATTATGCAATACAAAGCAAGCAAAATCAATATATAACAATATACTGATTGGTAGGGCTATAAAATTCATCGGTGGACTTTGTCTGGAAATATATCTTGTACAAAATAGTTTATTCACTGATAAAATAAATAATATTTTTCCATTAAATCTCATTATTACATTTATTATTATTCTGATGGCTGCATACCTATTACGTTGTATGGCAAGAATATGGGATCAGACATTCAAAAAAGAATATTATAATTGGAACGAGATTATAAAATTATATTAGAAAGGACAATACTATAAATCAAAAGTAATACCCACTACACATAACGTTACCACTTAGAATAAATCTTAAATTAAAAACTAATAGTATTTCATATTATAAGCTCAATAAAATGATCCAATCAAAAAAAGATTTACAATATTATCTTATAAAAGACACTGCTCGCTATAACAATCAAATTCCTAATTTTAAAGACTTTATATTACATAACGAAAAATGGTATATTTATCATTATATACGCCATCTACGTTATACCGAATACTATCTAAATTGTTATGGACGAAAGCATCCACTATTCTTGTGGCACTTTTTTTATTACAAACGATTAAGTTTTAAATTACGTATAACCATTTATCCTAATACAATAGGCCCAGGGTTACATATTTATCATATTGGAGACTTCATTCATGTAGGAGCACAATGCTCCATTGGGGCACATTGCACGCTACTGCCAGGAGTTGTATTTGGTAACAAATACGAACAAGAAAGCAAAAATACAATTACGGTTGGCGATAATTGTTATTTTGGTCTCGGTGCCAAAATCTTTGGTTCTGTTAACATTGGAGATAATGTTACTATAGGAGCTAATTCTTTAATCACCAAAAACATACCAAGTAATGCAGTTATAGGTGGAATACCTGCTCGAATATTAAAAATCAAAGAATATCATAACCAATAATACATTTATTATATGTCCAAAGTTCTAGTAGTAGCTACTTCTCGAAAAACACGAGGTGGCATTACTTCCGTAATCAAAGCTCACGAGGCTGGTGAGCAATGGAAGATATTCCATTGTAAATGGATTGAGACACATAGAGATGGAAGCAACATAAGAAAATTATGGTACTTAGGAACTGCTTTAATAAAATACATTTGCTTATTACCATTTTATGAAATAGTACACATACATATAGCAACAACTCAATCTGCAAAAAGAAAACTATTTTTCTACTACCCTGCAAAATGGCTAAAAAAGAAAATTATCTTACATTTTCATCCATCAAATGAGAAATTCTTATTTGAACCTTACAATCAAATTTTATACCGAAAGCTATTTTCACAAGCCGATTTAGTACTCGTTCTTTCAGAACAATGGAAACGATGGATAAAAGAAGCTTTAAGGTTAACTGAACACATAGAAGTTTTATATAACCCTTGTCCTATTGTAAATAAAAGAGATGATATACGAGAAAAAGCCATATTATTTGCCGGTACTATTATTCCCCGAAAAGGATATGAAACACTTCTCAGAGGCTTTGCTTTAATTGCAGCCAAATATCCAGAATGGAGAGTCACATTTGCTGGTAATGGAGAAATAAGAAATGCTCAACGAATAGCAAAAGAATTAAAAATAGAAAATCAAGTCGAATTTCTAGGATGGGTATCTGGAAATAAAAAAGAACAAGCTTTTCAAAAAGCATCCATATATTGTTTGGCAAGCAATGGCGAAGGATTTCCAATGGGAGTATTGGATGCATGGGCTTACGGGATTCCATGCGTAGTTACCCCCGTTGGCGGTATTCCAGATATTGTAATGAATGGTAAAAACGGATTAATTTTCCAAGTAGGTAATGAAACAGAATTAGCAGAACAATTAGAAAGAATAATCACAAATGATGATTTGTACAAAAAATTAGCAAACGAATCTTTATATTTAGCACATACAGTCTTCAATATCTCAACCATTAATAAGCAATTAGAAAAGATATATTCAAATTTATTAAGATACTAATGTTTCTTATTAGATAAATTATCAATCAACATATATGATTACAAGATATCATAATTTAGACTTCCTAAAAGTTCTTGCCGCGATATTTATAACAAATTCCCATTTTATCCCTTTATATAAGGACGTGTCACCTTCATTAGCTACCTTAGGTGTACATGGAAATGCACTTTTTTTCTTTGTTTCCGGTTTCTTATTGATGATGGGATTTGAGAAAAGAAAAGAAATATTCCTTAGTTGGTACAAAAAGAAAATGCAGCGGTTGTGGCCTTCTGTTTTTCTATGGAGTATAATCGCAGCTATTCTTTGGAATAGTCTCATTAGTTGGCAAAACCTAATAATAGCTAATCAATACTGGTTTCTACAATGTATTGCAATCTATTATATTTTATTCTTTATTTTTGGTAATATCAATATTAATGTTATGGGGGGGGGTAAAATTAAGCTACAAAAAACGGTCTTCATACTTTCTATCATAACATCTATATGTTATTTCTTATATATGCCTAAAGTGGTAAGTTCTATATTCCACACCAACTTTCATTTCATCTGTCATTTCAGCATAATGGTAATGGGAGGGCTAACGTATCTCAACAAAAATATAATAAAAATGAAATCATTATCCAAGGATTTTATATTAATGTCATTTTGGTTTATAGCATACTTCATTGTGCTATATATAAGTAAAGGCCATTTAAACTATAAGTATTATTTACAAATAATAGGATTATTACCTCTACATCTCTTTATTTTCTATATATATAAAGTTGCAAGTTATCCTTGGTGTACAACTCTTTTCCAAACACCCCAATTAAAATGGATATTCCTCACAATAGCAAATTTGACTCTTGAAATATATATAGTACAATTCCACATCATAACAGATAAATTTAACGCGCTCTTTCCTTTAAATACAATAATTGTATTTATATTAATAAGTATAAGTGCTTATACGTTAAAGTTCGTAACATCACTGTTTTTACAATTTCTTTCTCCATCTCCTTTTAATCTAAAAGAAGCAATAAAAATCTATTAAGAAATATGCTATCAATACTCATCAATGCATACGCTTGCTCTCCCAATATGGGAAGCGAACCCGGTATGGCTTGGAATTGGTGCGCAAACCTTGCCCGATATTGTGAACTGTATATTATCACGGAAGGAGAATTTAGGGAGAAAATAGAAGCTATACTCCCTACTCTACCTCAAGGAAAAAACATACACTTCTACTATAATCCGGTATCGGACAAAATAAGAAAGATGTGCTGGAACCAAGGAGATTGGCGCTTCTATAAATACTATAAAGAATGGCAATGGAAAACTTATGAAATGGCAAAAGAAATCATAGCTAAACAGCACATAGACATCGTTCATCAATTGAACATGATAGGTTTTCGTGAACCTGGATATTTATGGAAGATAGAAAATAAGCCATTTGTATGGGGGCCGATTGGTGGCCTAAAACAATTTCCAAAAGCTTATTTGCAGAAAGCTGGAATAAAAATGTTGCTATTCAATAAATTAAAAAACTACATCAATATATTACAAATAAAATATGATAAAAGAGTTAATTGCGCATTAAAAAAAGCAGATTTACTTATCAGTTCTATTCCCGATTCTTATCAAGCAATAAAAAGATACAAACATTTGGAATCAGTAATCATTCCAGAAACAGGATGTTATGTAAATAACGAATTAAAAGCCGATTTAAATAAGTATGAAAAAAGAAAACTAAAAATATTATGGGTGGGCAAGTTCGATTTCCGAAAACAATTAGAAATTGCTTTAAAAACTATTGCACAGCTAAAACATATAAACGATATAGAACTTGAAATATGCGGTACAGGTAATCAACAGCAAATAACACACTATAAACAACTATCAAGTAAACTCGGCATTGAAAGACAACTTATATGGCATGGCAGTAAATCTAATCAAGAGATTTTATCCATGATGTGTGAGTCAGATCTTTTTTTCTTCACAAGTGTTAGTGAAGATACTTCCACCGTTGTTTTAGAAGCGATTAGCTGTCAATTACCAGTACTATGTTTCGATGCGTGTGGATTTGGGTATGTAATCAATGAATACGTCGGAATAAAAATACCTTTCAGTAATCCGGAACAATCAATAAAGGACTTTGCTAAGAAAATTGATTATTTGTACCACAATAGAAATATACTAAAACAACTGTCTAATAACTGTATGAAAAGACAAGAAGAACTATCATGGGATAATAAAGCCAAACAAATGGTTGCTCTATATAATAATGTATTAAATGACTATAAATAAGAAAAGTATCAAAAAGTTATCGGTTATCACTACCACCCACAATATCGGTGAAAAGAGAGTCTTACTGAACGGTCAGGAAACATCCACTCCCCTCACCCAAATAGCCGTAACCCAGCTAAAAGCTGGCGAGGTGGTAGAGGAACACCTGCATCCCACGATGGAAGAATTCTTCCTATTTCAAAAAGGGGAAGCAACCATAACGGCTGGTAAGGAACGGATAACTTGCAGCAGTGGAGATTTTATCAGTATGCCTACCAAACCCTACACTCTTTAAAAGCAATTACAGATATTGAAGTTATAACCATTAGTTGTGCAGTTAGTCATAACAACACATTAAAATATCAAGCAGGCAAACTTAAGAATAAATAATCAACACATAGAATCGGTATCAGCTATGTTAGAGAAAAATGCTAAAATTTACGTAGCCGGTCATCACGGGTTAGTGGGTTCGGCTATTTGGAATAACCTGTTGCAAAGAGGATATACAAACTTGGTAGGCCGTTCGCACAAGGAGCTGGACTTGCTGGACGGAGTGGCCGTAAAAAGATTTTTTGACGAAGAAAAACCGGACGCTGTGGTACTTGCCGCCGCCCATGTAGGGGGAATCATGGCCAACCTGCAATACCGGGCGGATTTCATTTATCAGAACTTGCAGATACAACAGAATGTTATAGGTGAGAGTTTCCGACATGGTGCGAAAAAGCTACTCTTTTTAGGAAGTACCTGCATTTACCCGCGTGAAGCTCCGCAACCGATGAAAGAGGAAGTATTACTGACTTCTCCATTGGAATATACCAATGAACCGTATGCGATTGCAAAAATAGCCGGACTGAAGATGTGCGAAAGTTTCAACCTGTAATACGGAACGAATTACATAGCGGTGATGCCAACCAATCTATACGGTCCGAATGATAATTTCCATTTGGAAAACAGCCATGTGCTGCCTGCCATGATACGTAAGATTTATTTAGCCAAATGCCTGAACGAAGGTAATTGGAATGCGGTAAGGAAAGACATTGATCTGCGCCCGGTAGAAGGTGTGGACGGAAGTTATACCAATGAAGAAATAGTAGCGAAACTGGCAAAATTCGGAATTACACAAGAAGCTGTGACGCTGTGGGGTACAGGAACTCCGCTGCGTGAATTCCTATGGAGTGAGGAAATGGCGGATGCCAGCGTACACGTATTACTGAATGTTGATTTCAAGGATACTTATAATCCGGAAACAAAAGAAATACGTAACTGCCATATCAATGTAGGAACCGGAAAGGAACTCAGCATCAAGGAAGTAGCCGAGAAGATTATGGCTGAAATAGAATTTAAGGGCGAATTAAGATGGGATACAAGCAAACCGGACGGTACGCTGCGCAAACTGACGGATGTAACCAAATTACACAATTTAGGCTGGCACCATAAAGTGGAAATAGACGAAGGTATTCACAGACTGTATCAATGGTATCTGAAAGGTATCTGTATCAACCATAAAACAAACTGAGCCGGATAATACGATTACCGATAAATATATACATTTTCACATTTTTTCTTGCTTATAATATACATTTGACTTAATTTTGCCGCATAAATCATACTTAAATATTAGTGTCTGTCCTATTTACCTTCTGTGTGACAGGCAATAGCGTAGCGTACTCCACGGTAAACACATTTTTCCAATATACATGTTGAAATTAAGAACAGTTTCGCTTCTGGGCTGCAGAAGTGAGCTTGATGCGTTGCCTAAAGGCAAATTGCTGATAAATACAATCAATGCTCACTCGTATAATACAGCTCAGAAAGATACGGCATTTGCCGAAGCATTACTGAAAGGTGACGCCTTGATTCCCGATGGTGCAAGCATTGTATTGGCCTTTAAGTTTTTAAGACATAAAAAGATAGAAAGAATTGCCGGCTGGGATTTATTTCTGCACGAAATGAATAAATTAAACCGAAAAGGTGGTACCTGTTTCTTCTTGGGCAGCAATGATGACACATTAAGGAAAATCAAAGCAAAAGCCGTCAGGCTATATCCTAACATTCAAGTCGAAACCTATTCCCCACCCTACAAAGCTGAATTCTCCGAAAAAGACAACCAACAGATGATAGAAGCCGTAAACCGTGTAAATCCGGATTTACTATGGGTGGGTATGACCGCTCCCAAGCAGGAAAAATGGGCATACACCCATCTGAAAGAGTTGAATGTAAACGGTACGATAGGTACCATAGGCGCCGTATTCGACTTCTTCGCTGAAAACATACAACGCGCTCCATTGTGGTGGCAGGAGCATAGTTTGGAATGGCTGTACCGCCTGATAAAGGAGCCCAAAAGAATGTGGAAAAGGTATATCATAGGCAATACCCTCTTTTTAGGATACTTATTAAAAGAAAAAATATCAAATTAATAAATACACAAAATGAAAAAAGTAGCACTGATTTCCGGTATCACCGGACAGGACGGTTCGTTCCTCGCCGAGTTTTTGATTGAAAAAGGTTATGAAGTTCACGGCATACTGCGCCGTTCGTCTTCTTTCAATACAGGACGTATAGAGCATCTGTATCTGGACGAATGGGTACGTGACATGAAGAAAGACCGTCTGGTAAATCTGCACTACGGAGATATGACGGACAGCAGTTCATTGATTCGCATCATCCAGCAGGTACAACCGGATGAAATATACAACCTCGCCGCGCAGAGCCATGTAAAAGTGTCTTTCGATGTACCCGAATATACGGCGGAAGCCGATGCGGTAGGTACACTGCGTATGCTGGAAGCCGTACGAATTCTGGGTATGGAGAAGAAGACAAGAATTTATCAGGCTTCTACCTCGGAACTGTTCGGTAAAGTGCAGGAAGTGCCGCAAAAAGAGACCACTCCTTTCTACCCGCGCAGTCCGTACGGTGTAGCCAAGCAGTACGGATTCTGGATTACGAAAAACTACCGCGAGAGTTACGACATGTATGCAGTAAACGGTATTCTCTTCAACCATGAGAGCGAACGCCGCGGCGAAACATTCGTAACCCGCAAAATTACACTGGCAGCCGCACGCATAGCGCAAGGATTCCAGGATAAACTGTATTTAGGAAATCTGGATGCACGTCGTGACTGGGGTTACGCCAAAGATTATGTGGAATGTATGTGGCTTATCCTGCAACATGACAAACCGGAAGATTTCGTGATTGCCACCGGTGAAATGCATACAGTGCGCGAATTTGCCACCCTTGCTTTCAAAGAAGCCGGTATAGAACTGCGCTGGGAAGGTGAAGGCGTGAATGAAAAAGGTATCGATGTGAAAACCGGCAAAGCGTTGGTGGAAGTAGATCCGAAATATTTCCGTCCCTGTGAAGTGGAACAGTTATTGGGTGATCCGACCAAAGCAAAGACATTACTGGGCTGGAATCCTACAAAAACGAGTTTCCCCGAACTTGTAAGAATCATGGTGGCTCATGATATGAAGTTCGCAAAGAAATTGTATCTGAAAGCACAAATGGAAGAATAAAATTATTATGAAGTAATGAAAAGAATGTTTGACTTAAAATCTTGGTTACTGACAGCAGTTGTCCTTGCATCGGCAGGGACAGCTACTGCCCAAAGTAAAATGGAAGCATATCCGGCCAATGAGAAATGGTTTGTAAGCGGTGCTGTGGGTACACACTTATATGTAGGTGATTATGACAAACATGCCCGATTTGGAGACCGCATATCCATCACCGGAGAAGTAAGCGGCGGTAAATGGATTACTCCTGTATTGGGTACAAGAGTACAAATCAGCGGTTTGCACTCAGCAGGAAAAGATGCAAAAGGTAATACAGAATCATGGAATTTCATGCTGTATCATATAGACGCTTTGGTAAACGTGATGAACTGGTGGTGTGATGTGAACGAAGCACGTACTTATAGTGCCATCCCTCTGATAGGAGTAGGCATTGCCAACGCCCCGGGAAAGAAAGTCACCACAGCCGCCTTTACTGTAGGGCTCTTGAACAGATTTAAAGTATCGGAACATTTGGACATCAACATCGAAATAAAAGGAAACCTCGTCGGAGACAGACTGGATGGTTGCGCAACCGGCAAAAACGGCGAAGGAGCCGCTACACTGACTGTCGGCTTTGCCTACAATTTCTAATAAACAGAATTAAAACTAAACATCAGAGACTAATGATAAAGAAAAGCACCGGTATTATTTTGTTAATGGCTATATTCTGTGGAATAAGTACACATGTATATGCCCAGGCAGAAAAAGACAATACCACAACTATTCCTGCAAAGGAACGGTGGGCGTTTGAAACCAATGCAGTAGACTGGCTATTGCTGACTCCGAACGTAGGAGTGGAATTTGACTTGTCGAACTCCATCAAAAACAGATGGGTAATAGGCGCCAAAATAAAATGGAATGGCAATACCAAAGTTAATATGAGCAACCGGATACAAATGGGTATCAATGACTATCGCCTGGAAGTAAAAAGGTACGCCAAACCAACTTTTAACGTAAGACCCGGACAAGACCGGATTCCGAAATTCTGGCGAACTTACTATTGGGGATTCTATGCCGGATACAGCAAGTTTACAGGTATATGGAGTAAAGGAGCCGCAGGAGATATGTTTCACCTCGGCCTGACCGGCGGATGGCAACTTCCTGTATATAAATGTAAACAAGGGGCTATTGATTTGGACCTGGGTTTGAGTGTGGGAGCTGCATACGCCAAGTATGACAAATTCCAATATGAAGATAATCATCTGATATATACCAAAAGCAGAGACAGACATATTCTGCCTTACCCCATCCTGACGGATATACGTGTAGGATTCGTATACCGTTTTACTTCTATCAGAAACAAATACAGTCATAGACAAAAATAAATATTGAAATGATAAAAGATTTTAAAAAGAAAAGTCTGTGGAGTAAGTTGGTGATGACAGCCATGCTGATATGTATGGCACATCCTACACAAGCCCAACTCATAGCAGGAAAGACAAATGCATTACTTTGGGGAACTCTGACACCTAATTTTTCACTGGAGTTGGTAACCTCTGATAAAACCAGTGTTATGGCGGGCGGATTCTACAGTCTGGATCAAAATCCACTGGATTGCAACATCAAAGGTGTAGAAGGACAAGTGAGATACTGGGTAAGCGGACGCCCGATGGTACAGAGTTTTATCGGATTGGGAGTTCAGGCCATGAGATACAATGCCGTATTCTCGGACACACATCATTTTGGAGATGCCGCCGGTCCGGGACTCGTTTACGGTTATGTATTGCCACTCAACAAGCGTTTCAACATAGAATTCAGTGCCGGAATTTCACTGATGTGGTACAGAGAGAAGCGCTATGACAAAGGAATGCCCGAACCGGGTGACTACAATACTACCGGTCATAAAATAATGCCCATGGGATTGGGAGTTTCATGTACTTACATTTTTAAATAACACGGAAAATGATTACTGAAAAATTTAAAATATGGGCTCTGGTACTGATTGCAGCAGGATATACGGGTACTGCCTGCGCACAGAAAATGGTAAAAGTATCGGGTATCGTATATAACATAGCTGAGAACAGAAAAGTACCTTTCTCGGACGTCGCAGTAGATGTATATGCAGCTAAAACCGTAGCCGTAGGAGAAGATATGAAGAAGATACTGGACAGCAACGATCAGGAAAAAACATTATTGCTGGACCAGGATGCCAAAACAACAACCGATGAGAATGGATACTATGAAATTCTCGTTCCAGACAACGGTGCATTGATTTTTAAGGTGGGATTAAGCCCTTCCGTTATGAAGGAAGTAAGACAACGGATGAAAATCGACGTCAGCATAGATGAAGGTGTAATGTTGGAGAGTGTCACCGTAACAGCCATGAGGCTGGTGTTGCAGCCGGAACCTAAAGCTCCGAAGATAATAGGCAATATGTTTATTCCTTACAACACATTCAAGCTGCCGCCTTACTTCGGCAACAGATTCTCACGACTGATTATCCAACCTTATGTACTGGACTGCGAAACCAATGATACCATAGCTTTCGGCAGACCTGCCGTATATGACGGTAAGGAATATACACTGACCCAAGAACGTAAAATGGGATATAAGATGGAACGTGACCCTCTACATCCTTATATCCAGCCGGAACCGTTGACAACAAGGGCTATGAACGTAGAATGGACGGATACTATCACAGTACCCGATCCCAACCGGAACTATAGCTGCTTTGCCATCGTAAATCTGGAAGATTATAACGCTTGTAACACCAGAACATACAGAATCAATACTTGTCAGACAAAACGCCCGATGCAGTTCCTGCAATACAATCTCTTTTCTGAAGAAATGAATCCGGAACTATATAAGGAAAAACCTCAGATTGAAAAAAGAAACACATCCGATAAAATCCAGCTTTCTTTCCTCATCAATTCTGATAAACTGACTGATACTCCCGAAAACGCTCAAAATCTGAATATGCTGAGAAACAAGTTGAAAGAGATATCCGAATCTCCGGGGGCAGTGCTGAAAGAGTTTCATGTAATGGGTGCGGCTTCTCCGGACGGTCATTATGAAAACAATCTTCACCTTGCCCAAAAGCGTATGCAACGTATAGAAAAGGAAATTACTTCTATTCTGCCTCAATATATATTGGATCGTGTTTATCGCAACCCTCGCGCAGAAGTTGCCCCATGGGAAAATGTTGTAAAATTGCTGGAACATAACGGACAAAATAAAGAAGCGCAGGAAGTAAAAGATATACTGGCAAAGAACAAGGGTATCGAAGCCCAAGGACGAGCCATGAAACGGCTAAGTTACTACCCTACTCTGATTGTTCCTTATCTGGAAGAGCTTCGTGTTGTAAACTACGATTGCAGATACGAAATCTACCGCGAACCGAGTGACGAAGAAGTGATGGCATTATACAAGCAAAACGGCTTGAAGGGACATTATACCCGCTACGAATATTGGAAACTGTTCAAACTTCTGAAAGACGAACAAGAATTGAACGCCATATATCGCAAGGCGTATGAGGAATCCATCGAACAGAAACGCCCATGGGCTTTGGCCGGCAATAACCTTGCCGCATCCTATCTGAAAAAAAATATGACAGATACTGAGATATTGGAACCGCTGATAGACAGAAGTATCCATTCCACCAACTACCAACGCATGAATGCGGACGGAAGCCGTACGGACTTAATAAACCAAACGGAAGTCATAAGCAACCAGTTATGCATGTACATCAAGAAGGGAGATTTTGAAAATGCAAGCGTGCTCGCAAAAATATTGCCGAATGATAGCAAGTATGACTTATTGAAAGCTTATACATGGGCTATGGGCGGATACTTTCAAGGTGGCACCACTCCGGAAGAGAGAGAACGTGCCCACAAAACTTTTGAGATGATTAAAGCTTCGTCTCCTCAAAACGAGGTCGTGATGTACATGGCGCTTGAAAACCGTGCAGGTAATGCGGCTGCCAAAAACGCACTGGCCAAACTTCCGCAAGACAATGCGCTGACCTGGTACTTTAAAGCTACGCTGAGTGCCAGAGAAGGAGAAATTGAGTTTATGAATACGGTAACAGCTTTATCCGAATGTTTCAAACGCGACAAGAGCTTTGTTGCTACGGCACAAAATGACGGAGAATTCAGTGAGGATATCGTACAAGCGGCTATGGATATGTCTAACTTATAATCAGAATTGAAAATGAAATTGAAATATATGATTCCGGCCTTATGTATTTGTACTAGCATAGCGCTACCGGATAATGTCCATGCACAGGAAAAAAAACAAAAGAAGGATAGTACAGAACGGTTCTTCAATGCTATGGACTACAGACTGCAAAAACGATATATTCCACAAGGAAGAGAAGTAAGCAACAACCAACCCGGAAAGAATTTCTCTTTATCCGTAGTTGGCGGAATAAACAAGCTGAGGGGTACTTCTTCATTGCCGGCATGGTTCAACGGTGGTATCGCACTGACCAAAGATGTAAGTTCATTCAACTCTTACCGGGTTTCTTTATTGGGCGGCTTTAACGACGAGCTGAAACAAGGCGGCATTGAGTTAGACCATTTATTCAACCTGTCCGATTATATCGGCGGATACAGAAACGGTTCACACATCAGCCTTTATACCGTATTGGGTATAGGGGGATACATCAGTAAAAGAGAAGGTATGGATGCCAAGATAGCCGGCGGACTGCATGGCGGATTACAAGCCCGTTATCACCTGTCGGAAAACTGGGATTGGTACGTAGAACCCAAACTATATATTTATACCGACGGAATAGACGGTGTAACATGTCCAAAAAAATATGATGTAGGATATGGCCTATATACCGGACTGACCTATCGTTTCACCGGTCTTCCCATCAAGATGAAATCGGAAGATATGGGTGATAATATGTTCATAGAAGCGGCCATCGGTACACAGGGTGATTTCGGAAAACCTGTACGCAACAATCTGTCGGCACTGCAGCCACTGGGTCCCACTGCTTCTCTGTCCATAGGTAAATGGTTTATGCCACTGGGATGGCGTCTTACCGGCTTCGGCGGATTTCATTATACTTTCAATTCGGACAAGTTTAAAAGCGAAGAGGTGTATGCAGGCGGCAGAGCGGAAGTTTTGCTTAATCTGAATACCCTGATTACACCAAGTGTAGATGACCCGAGGCTGGAAGTGAACCTTTCTGCCGGTTATGAATTGGGAGCGTTGGCGCACAGAAGCAACGATTATGCCAAGAAAATCCGTCCGTTTCACGGGCCGACAGGTTCTATGCAGTTGGTATATTTCCTGTCAGACCAAATCGGTATCACGGGAGAGGCCCGATACAGCAAGAGTTTCTATACGCAACCGTTCAAGAGCGCCATTACACAAGACAGGCACATGCAGAATTTGGGTATCATGTTCGGCGTGCAGTACCGCAGAAGAAAAGCTGACTTCGACTCCAAACGCGGTTTCTTCCAACCCTATAATTTCGCTTATGCGACTGTAGGAACCAACTTCCCTATGCGTACCGCAGGGTTGAAGATGAAGGATTTTCCCGATATTCTAGGACAGCAAATCAATTTGGGTATCGGACGTCAGTACACTCCGCTGTCAGCAATCAGGGGGAGCGTCGAAGTGGGACGATACGCTTATCAGAATGGTGGTGTATATCCGCTGTCAATCACCGCTGATTATATGCTGAACCTGACTAACATGATAGGTAACTACAACGAGAACCGTATATTCGATTTGAGTGCCTTTGCCGGTATCGTCTACACCCATCATGATATGGAAGATAAGAACTATTTCGGCATTCAAGGCGGTTTACAGCAAAGTTTCAAACTGAATGATCGATGGAATATCTTTGCAGAAGAGTATCTGAGAGGCTATAACGGTAAAATCACTCCTTCGGCACGCACCTATACAAGCGGAGAATATACTTTTGTTCTCGGCGCTTCCATAGGAACAAGTTACCGTTTTTAAGTAATATAAGAGACTATTATGACTATCGCCATTGATTTTGACGGCACAATCGTAGAACACCGATACCCTAAAATCGGAAACGAAATACCTTTCGCCATCGATACGCTGAAAATGCTGATTAAGGCTCATCATCGGCTGATACTATGGACCGTACGTGAGGGGAAACTGCTGGACGAGGCTGTGGAATGGTGCAGGGAACGGGGCGTGGAATTTTATGCCATCAACCGTGACTACCCCGAAGAGGACACCGCCCATCACGGTTTCTCGCGCAAAGTAAAAGCGGACATCTTCATCGACGACCGCAACTTGGGCGGCCTACCCGACTGGGGAGACATCTACCGCATGGTTCAGGAGAAGCTGACGTACGAGGAGCTGTATCGTGACAATGATAAAACTCCCCCCTCAAAAAAAGGCGGACTCTGGAGTTTCCTCAAAAAGTAACCGTTTTTTGACTTATGTCAAATCGTACTCCGAAAAGACTCTTTAAATTTGCAGCGTCATTTAGAAAACGATAGAGTAAATTAGTTTTTATAAGAGAGAGATTAGTTTTTAGGGTACACTAAAAAAATTAGGCAACATCTGTTAACAGATGTTGCCTTTTTTGTTATATTTGTGCCTAATGAAAAACAACACCCATATCACGCCGTTTGCAATCAGCCTGTTCTCCCTGCTTTTCCTTAGCGCTTGCAAAGATAATCCCCCCAAGGAAGGCCTACACCTGCCCCAAGAATTATTCAGAGAAGGAGACATCGTATTCAGAAGAGGCACCGGATTCACCAGCCGCATAGTGCTGGCAGCCGACAGCGAGGGAAGATACTCGCATACCGGCATCCTGAAGAAAGAGCGCGGAGCATGGTACGTGATACACGCCGTTCCCGGCGAACCGGACTTTAAGGGAGATGCGGACAGGATAAAGATGGAACCCGTCGAGCGGTTCTTCGATGCGGGGAAAGCCTCGCGGGGTGCCGTGATGCATGTGCAAGCAGACTCCGCCCTTGCATGCGGAGCCGCCCGAAGCGCACTCGGACTTTTCCGCAAACACCTGTTGTTCGACCATGACTACGACTTGAACGATACCACCGAGATGTATTGCACGGAACTCATCGACTATGTGTACCGGAAAGAAGGGATAGACCTGTCCGAAGGCCGAACCACTTCCGTCAACATCCCCGGCATGAGCGGTGACTATCTGATGCCGAACGATATTGCGCAGAGCGGACGCCTCTGTTTGATATACTGTTTTTAAAACACACATTATTCACTTAAAACAAAAAACGTATGAAAAAAGTATTCTACTTCACCATGATGGTAATGGCAGTCTTCGTAATGGCGGCTTGCTCTTCTTCTCCAAGCACTCCGGGCGACGCGTTGAAAAAGTACAGCGGGTATCTGCAAAGCGGCGATTATGAGAATTTCGTAGAAGGACTGGCTTTCGACGACAGTCAGGATGCCGCCAAGGTAAAGGAACAAAAAGAAGCGCTGGTATCCATGCTCAAAGAAAAAGTATCGAAGGAATACGAGAAGAAAGGCGGCATAAAGGACATCGAAATCCTCTCGGAACAAGTGGCCGAGGACGGCAATACCGCTGTGGTAAAGACCAAATACACTTACGGCAACGGCGAGACCGAAGAGGGTGAGCAGCAAATGGTGAAGAAAGACGGCAAATGGCTGATGTCCATAGGAAAGTAAAGCCCGGACAGCCCTGAAAAGATACCGGACAGCATACGGAGTAAAGGAAGGAATTCCTCTGCCGCAGCTGTCCGGATTTTATTTAGCTGTCTGTCGTTTTATATAGAAATCTTATCTCAGTAAAGTTCGTGCCGCCCCACTTCCTCAAAGAGCGTCGCCAGTTTCTCAATGACCGGTTTCAGATACCGCCCGCCTTTCTCCGCGGACGCCTTTCCGGGATTGCCCACCCCGCTATCCACAGTGGCTTTGTCCCAATGGCGGGGCGCCCACGCCACCTTTTCATTCAGCGAGGCAATGGCAAACGGACGGGAGTCTCCGTTACCGGCCTCATCAAGATTCACCAGCTCGGGATGATAGTACATCATGGCCGAAGTCTCCGATTCACCGGCATGGTCGTCTATGGCGGCCTCGAAATAGCCCTTGGTGGGAACGATGCCGAACCAGTCCGTCGCCAGAATCAGGAAATCGGGATAGACGAAAGCAAGGTCGCGAATCATTCCTTTGAAATTATTCCCGCCGTGACCGCTGATGATAATCAGCTTGCGGATGCCCTGTGCGTGAAGGGAAGCCACAATATCTTCCAAGATGGCCTGCTGGGTGGCGTAACGGGTATGGATGCAGAAAGGAAGTTCCCGCTGTCCGGGATTGTGGGCGCCGAAAGGTACGGGCGGCATCACCATGCAGCGCACGCCGGAGCGTTCCAACGCCAAAGCGGCGGCATCCACGGCAATATCATGCGGCAGGATGCAGTCCGTGAGATACGGCAGATGCAGGTTATGCGGCTCGGTGGCTCCCCAGGGAAGAATCACAACGTCATACTTCACGTCTTTCACCTTTCCATAGCAGGAAACGGTAAGGTCTATTTCTCTTTTTTCCATAGCTGTTATCTTTAGAAATTACTGCTTCCGGTATTCCTTGGGCGAGAGGCCGGTATGATGCTTAAAGTATTTGCCGAAGAACGACTGATTGGCGAAGTGCAACTCGTCGGCTATCTCCTGAATGCTCTGCTCGGACGATTTCAGCATAGCTTTCGCTTCCAGAATCACCAAGCTGTCAATCCACTCGCCCGCCGTCTTTCCACTCACCTCTTTCACCACGGTGGAAAGATGCTTAGGGGTAAGGAACATCTTGTCGGCATAATAGGACACGCTCCTCTCCTCTTTATAATGTTCGGAAACATACCGTATGAAGCGTTCAAACAAATCTTCCTTGCGGCTTTTCGGAGTGCGCTCCTTAGCGGTATGCCCCTGATAGATGTCGTATATCTCGTAGAACAAAGCCAGCAACAATCCCTGCGTAATCTCCTTGCGGTACGGGTTGTCTTTCAGCTTCACCTTGCTCCACAGGAAAGAGTGATATTCCTCGAACGCCTGCAACTCGTCGGCGGTGATATCAATGCAAGGCCGCTCCTTTATCATGAAAAACATGGGAAACAACTGCTGCATGGTAGGTATCACCAAATCCATGAAATCTCTGGACACCGCTATAAAGCTGCCGGAGAAATCATCGGAACGTTCGCCCTGCTGCACGATTTGCTCGGGCAGGATGATACAAAGCACTCCCTCTTTCATTTCATATTCCTGCAGGTTGATGTTCATCTTACACCGGCCTTTCCGGCAGACAGCAAGGCAGGCGGCGTTCAGGCGCGTAGGATATGGCGTAAAAGGAATATCCCTTATATCATCAAAAATAGCGAAATCATTGCCGATAAAGTCAATCATGGGCAGATGCTGTATTCCGGAGATATCAACGTTGCGTATCTGTTTTGTATTCATTGTTCTTGTGCTTTGCCGGCAAATATAGGATTATTCACGGAATTATTAATTTAAAAATCGTGAATGTTATCCTAATTCATTATTTTAAAGCCGATAAAGAACGTACGCGGCTGTGTAGGTCCGTAAAAATAACCGGCATCGCGAAACTCTCCCTTATCCAAATCCTTCTGGAAACTGTTGAAAATGTTTTGCACGCCCGTATTCAACTGAAACTTGATATGGTCGTGCAGCACGAAGGTATAGTTCAGTTTCAGATTGAGGTCGAAGAAGTGGGGCGTATTCTCCATGCGGTCTTTCTCGATATACCCGGCGTAGTGCGGCACAATCATCTTGCCCGTATACGTGCCCGACAGAGAGAAGTCGAAATTCTTCACCGGGGCGGACGAGAACGTAAAGTAGCCGTAATAGTCGGGCGTGCGGGGCATACGTTTGGTGGTCAGGTCTTCACCGTCCACCTGCGTCCAAACCTCTTCCCGGGTATAGCGGCTGCGCTGCGCGGTAAAGCCCAGCTGGAACTGCGCTTCCTTGCCATGGGCAATCTTGGCGTCGAGGTTGGCGCCGTACACACGGGCGCCGTTACCGTTACGGCGCTCCTTAATCACATCGCCCATATCGTTCTTGCCGATATCCTCGAGCACGAATACATGGCGCAGGTCGGTATAGAAACCCTCTACGAGGATATTGGCCTGCCAGTGTCCCAGCCGGGTGGTCCAGTCCACCGAACCGCTGTAACTGTTGGAACGTTCCTCGCGCAGGTTGTCCGCCAGCTTGATTTGCACGCCTTCGCCGCCGACCGCGGTCACATGCAGGTCTTCGTCGTACGCTTGCGGCGCGCGGAAACCGGTGGAGTACGTCAGGCGCGCCTGAAAATCCTCGGCGGGCTTATAAAGCAGGTTGACGCGGGGACTGAATATCAGCTTGTCTATCAGGTTGTGCTTATCCAAACGGGCGCCGACGAGCATGGTCAGCACATTCATCTTCCACTCGTTCTGCACGAAGGCGCTGGCGATGCGTACATCCTGCCGCATGTCGCGGTGATAGCCCGTCATGACATCGTGCATGGAGTTGTTCTGATACTCCAGTCCGCCCGTAAAGGTGGCGGGGGCGAAGAGGCAGTTGTCCATATTGCCTACGTACATGCCGCCTGCCACCCAGGTCAGGTCGTTCGTCTTGCCGTAGGCGTTCATATCCTTCTGCGCGCCGTAGTAGCTGTTGCGGTCGGTGTGCTGGATAGAGCCGTACAACGATATTTTATGCTTATACTCGCGCCAGAAGAGGTCGTAGCTCAGTCCGCCGCTGTTGATGATGTGCCTGGTCTGCTCGGTGATGTCCGTTTCGTGCGGCTGAAGGTCGAACTTGTTGCCGCCGCGGCGGAATTCGTTGGTAGTGTGATACTCCAGGTTGATGCGGCTGAAATGCGTGGGACGGTAATAGGCGCGGAAGCCGAAAGTATTCATGTTCAGCTTGCCCAGTTCGGAGAAACCGTCACCGTCGCGGTCGTAAGGATTGCGGTTGCGGTAGCTTTCGTAGAGGGCGATTCCATAAGAATTGTCTTTGGCCACCAGAGAGACGTTCCCGCCCATGTACTGCTCCCAGGACTTGCCGTCCATATTGGAGAACATGCTCGATACCTGGAAAGAGTTGTTGATGGGGTCTTTGGTGATGATATTGATGGTTCCGCCCACGGCATTGGCGCCGAACAACGCCGAACCGCCGCCGCGCACTACCTCTACCCTTTCAATCATATTCACCGGTATCTGCTCCAAGCCGTACACTCCGCTCAGCGCGCTGATGATGGGACGGCTGTTAATCAGGATTTGCGAGTAAGGGCCTTCCAGACCGTTGATACGCACTTGGGGGAAACCGCAGTTCTGGCAGTTGTTTTCCACACGCAAGCCCGACTGGTAGTTGAGCGTTTTGGCGAGGTCGGTGGAGTTCACCATTTCGAAGAGCTTGGCGCTCATCACGTTCACCACCACAGGAGCCGCCTTCCGGCTTACCTCATTGCGATTGGCGGAAACCACAACTTCATCGGTCATGAAGCTTTCTTCCTGCAACTGGAAATGTACCACCGCCGTAAAGTCCTTGTTGACTTCAATCTCCTTTTCCTGCGTCTTATAGCCTACCGCAGAGACGCGCAACGTATACTTACCGGCCGGCAGGTTCTTGAACTCAAACTGGCCTTCTTCGTTGGAGACCGTTCCCTGTCCGCTGCCCACAATCAAAACGGTGGCATACGGTATGTTCTCTTCCGAACCTTTCACAAGGACATGGCCGGAAATCATATTGCCTTCCCTAATCGGGTTTGCGGCAATAGCCGCGCCGATACTCACCACGGTAAGCATCAACGCCAATATATAATGTTTCATTTGAATAATCGCTTTTATTTCTGTTACAGATTCAGCTCGTACGGGCTGACCTTCAACATTTACTCTTTAAAAAATCAGTTGTTTAACGGTACCATTCCGGTATCAACCGTAGGTACGGCAAATACCAAGCGTTGGTACGGCGAATACCAAGCATTGGTACGACAGATACCAAACGTCGGTACAACGAATACCAAGCGTTGGTACGGCAAATACCGGACGTTGGTACAGACAATATCAAAGGGTAACGGAATAAGGGGGAGCGCGGAGAGAAATCATCCGATACGCTTTTCCCTTGATGACGGACGTATCGGTTTCGTTTTCCACCACCCGCAGCAAAGAACGCATCGGGTGTTGTATTTCGCTGCAATCCGGTTTGTCCGAACTGAAGTGCGACAACAAACCGATAGCAATCAGCGAAGTAGCGGAGTGTGAATGTTGGTTATGAAAAGGGTGAGAGTGGGTAATCAATACCCCGTTGACGTAATGGACGTGAGTAAACGCCGTTACGCTTGCCTGGTACCCTACAAAGAGTACCAGCAAGCATAATGCGTATATGGTTCTTTTAATCCTTCTCACGTCTTATTATCCGCCTTTTGACTTTAAGGCCGCAAAGTTAGTAATTATTCCTGAACTTTACCAAACAAGAACTCATAATCACGTTTGGAAGCGGGAACAGCCCACTCCTCGGGAACAAATTTCCACTGGCCGAGCGCACGGGGTTCGATTACTTTCTTCCCCTCGATGTACTGCATCAGGTAGTAGCGCAAATCCTTGTCGGTAGAGCTGACGATGCGCTCTTTCAGTTCATCCTGCGGAATGCCGGCGCCTTTTGTCAGCAGCTCCCCGCCGCCGTTGCCGCGGTAAGAGTTCAGGGCTACCGTGTACATCTTGTTCATATCGAACGGAGTACCGTCCGCCATGCTGAGAATGGTTACTTTCCGGCCGCTCGGCTTCGTAACGTCCACCGTGTAGATGATGCCTGCGGCGGAGTCGAAGTTGAAACTGAAATTCTTGAAAGCGGCTCTGTCCGCCGCACCTTCGCGGGGCTTGTCGCGGAACAGCAGGATATGGTCGTCGGGAGAAGTCATGCGGTTCGTCCAAAGGTCGTAGGACATCTCCAAAGCGTCGTGCACTTCCTTACCCGAGAGCTTCATGGTGTAGAGCATGTTCTCGTACTTGTACAGGTTGAACATATCGTACACGTAAACGTCCCCTTCCTTTATCCGGGTGTCGTATGACAGAGGGGCGGCCAGCGAAATCTCGGCGCCGCTGATATTCAGCTGCAAGGTATGGATAAGGTCGATGAAGGCGGACGAACCGAAATAGGCGGGACGGGTGGAGATGGTTTCCGTGAAACGCCCTATCTTCTTCGATACGAAATCCTGAATGGTGGCGTACTGTGACGCGAAATGTTTCATAAACTCGTCGCTGACGCCGTATGCTCCGGTTTCGGTCAGCACGCCGTCAATCTTCTTGTCCGTGACCTTGCCGTCGCGCAGCGTCACGGTGATGTCTATGTCGCTCACCACCACACCGTTGCTGGCGGGGTCGATAACCAGTACGGAGTCGCCTGCGATGTTCCGCACTTTCTTACATTCGCGGGCGTGGTCGTGTCCCATCAGTACGATATCGAAGCCCGGAACATTGCGGGCTACGTCCAGCGAGGCGTTCTCCCGGTACTTGCCGCCCATCAGCAGGGCGTCCTGTCCGGCATGGAACATGCCGATTACGATGTCGGGACGCTCCTTTTCACGGATTATCTTCATCCACTTGCGCGCCGTTTCTTCCATGTCGTCAAAGCGGAGCCCTTTCCACAGGTTCTCGGACAGCCACACCGGAATGGCGGGGGTTATCATGCCGAGGACAACAATCCTCACTCCGTCGCGTTCGAGCGTCACGTACGGCGGGAAGTGGGTTTTGCCCGTAGCCGTTTCGATGATGTTGGCGCCCAGTACGGGAGCATGGCAGTCGCCCGCCCAACGGTCGAACACGGCGCGTCCCGTTTCCACGTCGTGGTTGCCCATGTTGCCGGCGTTATATCCCATGAAGTTCAGCATCTCGGCCGCTACGTGGGGGGATACCGTATCTATATAATTGTAATAATAGGCGGTGGGCTGCCCTTGCAGGATATCACCGTTATCCAGCAGAATCAGATTGTCCTTATACGTCTCACGCTCTTTCTGCACGAAAGCGTACACGCGTGCCAGACTTCCGACGGCATCCCGTTGGAGAATGAAATCACGGGGATAAAAGTTCCCGTGTATGTCACTGGTCTGCACTATTTTCAATTTCACTTCTTTATCCTGCGCGGCAACCGTGCCGATAAGCAGGAAAATACATACAAAACAACAAGTCAGCTTTTTCATATATCTTTGGTTTATCATATAGCTCATCTGTTTCATAAATCCAACGGGTGGGTAAACACAAAACGGGCGCCGCGGGTGTACTGCGAATCTATCCATATCCTGCCGCCCCACTTCTCCACAATCAGTTTGCAGATGGACAGTCCCAGGCCTGTGCCTTGCGCGTATTCGTTCAGTTTCTCGAACCGTTCGAAGACCCGCTTCCGCTTCTCCGGCGGTATGCCGCAGCCGGTATCCGATACGGAGAACAGGGCGGTGCGGTTCCGCATGTCCGGTTCGAGCTTCAACGTTATCGTGCCGTTCTCCGTAAACTTGTCCGCATTGGACAGCAGATTGATGACCACTTGCTGCAAACGCTGGATGTCCGTACGGATTTCCAGGCTGTCTGCGGCGCTTTCAAACACTATCCGGTTGGACGACCGGCGCGCCTGTGTCACGGAAGCCGTCACCTGCATGCAGACCTGCACCACATCGCACTTCTCCAGGGTGAGAGTAACGCGGTCGGCTTCCAGGCGGGACACATCCAGTATGTCGTTTATCAGCCGGAGCAGCAAGTCCGAGTTGGCTTTGATTATCTCGAAATATCCGCGCTGGTCGTCTATGGCGGTATCTCCGGCGGAAAGCACGTCCGAGAATCCCACAATGGCGTTCAGCGGCGTACGTATCTCATGGCTCATATTGGCGAGGAACGCGCTTTTCAGGCGGTTGGATTCTTCCGCCCTGTCCTTCGCCTCACGCAGGGCGGCTTCGGACACTTCCAGCTCGTCTTTCAGCCTCTTGGTGCGGTAGAAGAAATAGAGCGTGATGAGCAAGCCCGTCAGCAGGATGACCAGAACGGCAGCCACTCCCCATATATGGTACTTATATTGCTCATAGAAGCCCGGAGTGACATTCACCAGCCGGATGGGGCCGGGAATCGAAGCGATATCGAGCTTCCTCTCCTTCACCAGTTTGCCGTCCATGACGGTTTCGCAGGATATAATCTCTATCTCGGAGTTCTTCGGGTTTGCCAGCACACGGACAGCCTGCCGCGCCATATCCCTGCCCAGCGCACGGTAGACGGGCACTACTCCGCCCACAGCCCAGTAGCCGATGCCTACGGACGTAATGGAGAATGCGGGCAGGCCGGGAGCGGCTTCCATCATGGCATAAGTGGCGTTGCGCATGAAGTAGCCGTCGTTCATGTCCACGCGCCATGTGCCCATCAGCAGAACGGTGCGCGGGGGCAGCGAGTGCAGTTTGTCACTGATGGTATAAATCGTGTTGACACGCCCGTCCAAGAGGATAAGGCTTAATTCGGGGAATTTCTTCATCTCTTTTACCACATGCGCCTGCAAGGTTACGCCGCCGTAGCTGTTGTCGGAGATGAAGGCGATATGTTCCGTTTGGGGGTACAACCGTTTTATCATGCGGATATTGGCGGCCACATCGTACTGATAGACAAAGCCGCTCTTAATCGGGGAGCCGGCGAAGTCGGCGAAGAAGTCCAGCGACTCCGGCATCCATGTCTTCAAGTCCGCGCCCTGCTCCGGCAAAAGCACTACATTGCGGCTGGCAAGCGCCGTCATTACCGGAACGTCGCCCCGGACGGAGTCTTCCAGAGACAGATAGGCAGCCCACGCTTCCTGTCCTATCAGTATGACGAGCGAGGGTTCTTTCGTATCCCGGTACTTGGACAGGATGCCCGCCATTCTCGTCTTCCACAAGGGAGACTCGGAGAAACTCTTGCAGTTCATGTTCTCCAGCTCCACACCGCATGTACCGCCCAAACGCTGAAACTCTTCCATGAAGTTGGAAATGTTGTCCGAAGTTTGGCGCGAGTCCGGATTATAAGAACTGATAATCAGTACAGGATGGTCGCCCGTCGCAGAAAAGGCCGGGAGCATGAGGGAGAAGAATGCCGTCAGGCAAAGCAGTGTTCTATAAAGTATTTTCTTGGATTGTCTCATTTAACGTCCTCCTGAACTGTCGCAAAGATACAATAAAACTCAAAAAAGGCGTAAAGAAAGATTGTTTTTCGTACTTTTGGCGCTCATTATTAAAAAGAAGCTGACATGACACCAATCTTTCACAGCATGATAGCTGCCATTCTCGGCATATCAGAAAAACAAATCGGACAGACACTCGCCCTGCTCGATGACGGAGCGACCATCCCGTTTATCAGCCGCTACCGTAAGGAAATGACGGGCGGACTGGATGAAGTGCAGATAGAATCCATCCAAACCCACTACGAAAAGCTGAAGGAAACGGCCAGGCGGAAGGAGACCATCATCGGCACCATCCGCGAGCAGGGGAAAATGACTCCCGAACTGCAAAGACGTATCGATGAGACATGGGACGGCACCGTCCTCGAAGATATTTACCTGCCTTACAAGCCCAAACGCAAAACCCGCGCGGAAGCCGCCCGCCAAAAGGGGCTCGAACCGCTTGCCACCCTATTGATGCTCCAACGCGAGCCTCATCCCCGGCAGCGCGCCGCCGACTTTGTGAAAGGGGATGTGAAAAGCCCGGACGACGCCCTGAAAGGCGCGCGCGACATCATCGCCGAACTGGTGAGCGAGAACGAGCGCGCCCGTAACACATTGCGCAACACCTTCGCCCGCCAAGCCGTACTGACCGCCAAGGTGATAAAAGGCAAAGAGGAAGAAGGAGCCAAATACAGGGATTATTTCGACTGTGCGGAACCCTTGAAGCGGTGCAGCTCGCACCGTCTGCTCGCCATTCGCCGCGCCGAAGCGGAAGGCTTGCTCAAAGTGAGTATCAGCCCCGACGATGAAGAGTGTGTGGAACGGTTGGAACGGCAGTTTGTACAGAGCGGCAACGCTTGCGGAAAGCAGGTGGCGGAAGCTGTGCAGGATGCTTACAAACGTCTGCTCAAACCGTCCATCGAGACCGAGTTTGCCGCGCAAAGCAAGGAACGCGCCGATGATGAAGCCATCCGGGTATTCGCGGAAAACCTGCGGCAGTTGCTGCTCGCGTCGCCGTTAGGACAGAAAAGGGTGATGGGAATAGACCCGGGATTCCGTACCGGCTGCAAGGTGGTGTGTCTGGATGCGCAGGGTAACCTGCTGCACAACGAGAACATCTACCCGCACCCGCCGGTAAACCAGGGCAAAGAGGCGTTTGCCAAACTGCAGAAGATGATAGAAGCCTACAAAGTGGAAGCCATCGCCATCGGAAACGGTACCGCCAGCCGGGAAACGGAAGATTTTCTGAAACGGCATACGTTCAACCGGGAAGTGCAGATTTTCATTGTCAGCGAGCAGGGCGCTTCCATTTATTCCGCTTCCAAAATCGCCAGGGATGAGTTTCCCGAATACGACGTGACGGTGCGCGGCGCCGTATCCATCGCGCGCCGGCTGATGGACCCGCTGGCGGAGCTTGTCAAAATAGACCCGAAATCCATCGGCGTAGGGCAATATCAGCACGATGTAGACCAAAGCAAGCTGAAGAAGTCACTCGACCAGACCGTAGAGAACTGCGTAAACCTGGTCGGCGTCAATCTGAACACCGCCAGCAGTCATCTGCTTACATACATCTCGGGACTCGGCCCCCAACTGGCTCAAAACATCGTGAACTATCGTGCCGAGAACGGAGCATTCGCTTCCCGCAAGGAGTTGATGAAAGTTCCGCGTATGGGCGCAAAGGCCTTTGAGCAATGCGCCGGCTTCCTGCGCATACCGGATGCCAAGAACCCGCTGGACAATACGGCGGTGCACCCCGAGAGTTACCATATCGTAGAGCAGATGGCCGCCGATTTGGGATGCAGCGTAGCCGAACTGCTCGCCAACAAGGAACTGCGCCTGAAGATACAACCCGAACGGTATCTCTCTCCTACCGTCGGAATGCCCACCTTGAAAGATATTCTGCAAGAGCTCGAAAAGCCGGGACGTGACCCTCGCGGCCCGATCAAAGTATTCGAGTTCGACAAGAATGTACGCGCGATTGATGATTTGCGCATAGGTATGGAACTGCCGGGTATCGTGGGGAATATCACCAATTTCGGCGCTTTCGTCGACATCGGTATCAAAGAAAACGGCCTGATACACCTCTCGCAACTTGCGCAGAAGTATGTATCAGACCCTAATGAGATTGTATCCATCCACCAGCAGGTGCGCGTAAAGGTACTCAGCGTAGATACCGAACGGAAACGCATACAGTTGACGATGATCGGGGTGGAGCAAGGGAATGGATAAATGAGAATACCTCATTCTTCATTATTTTTTATAAGTCAGCTTGTCTTTGCCGTTACCGAAGAGGTTATCGCCTAAAGTTGTGATTTTATCGCCGGTGGCAAGGACGTAGCGAAGATTGTCGCATCCCATGAATGCGCCGTATTCTATAGCTGTTACGCCGGGGGGAAGCTCCAATGTGCCGCATAACCGTCCGCATCCGCTAAATGCACGTTGGCCGATGCTCTTTAAGGCATGGGGCAACGTGATGTTGAGCAGGTATTTCTTTTGAGTGAATGTATAGTCGGGAATGACCGTGGCGTTACATTTGGACAGGTCTACGCTTACCAGGTTGGGCATATAATTGCGTATCAATGTGAAGTCCGCTTCGTCCATTTTGCCCTCTACCGTAAGGAAGTTGACATCTTTGGGCTGTATGCCGGCGCGAATCAGTTCGCTGGCAAGGCTGCCCATCGTAGCTATCTGTACAGTGGCTCCCACCGGTTCGCCTTCTATGAAAGCAAATGTCTCCCACCGTTTGCCGCGGCGATACGAGTCGCTGCTGCCCAGAGGGACGAATATGGCTGTCACGCTGTCGGCCAGGGCTTCGGGCAGCAAGTTCGGGGGAGTTTTTTTGCGTATACGGCAAATCTTCAAATTGGTACATCCCTTGAATGCACCGTCTTCGATGTTCTTGGTCTTATCGGACAGGATGACCTGCGTCAAAGATGTCTTTCCGATAAAAGTACTGTCGCTAAGCTGCTTGCAAAAGGCGTAGGACGGAATGCAATTGGCCGGATAGATATAGAAGCGGTCGGGATGCGTACCGTTCTTTCCGGCATACATGCTGATAGACGCATTGGATATATCCAGTATTTGCAGTTTCTTGAACTCATCCCGCAGATGGCGGAAATCAATCGCGTTCAGTTTGCCTTGCAGGACAAGGTGCGTAATCTCATTCGCCTCATCTTCGGTCAGCATTTCCACCAAAGTGCCGGGCTTGGCAACGGTATAGCGCTTGGAAGTCTGGGCAGAGGTGTTCAATATCATAATGCCCAATCCGGCGGCCGCTAAAAGTATTTTTCTCAGGTTCATGTTTTAAGTGTCAGATTGATTTGATTTTCCAAATATAAGAAGAAACCGTCAACCTTGAATAATGATTTCTCTTTTTATTGCTATTTTTGTCGGATATTAATTAACTGAAATTATTTTTTACGCATGGAAACCATTGGAAATGAGCCCAAAGCCAAACGTTTTGGAAAAGTGGCAATCGATATCATATCTTTTGTCACGCTTGCTGTTATCATCATTACAATACTAGGTATACCTTTCTCGTCAGTATTGCAAAAGCTGGGTAAGGAAGGAGCCGATAAGATGTTCTATTTTGTCCTGAGCGAAACACTGATGCTGATAGGTATATTCCTCTCCGCTTGGATTGTATGGCATTTCCGAGGAGTTTCATTAACCGGATTGGGACGCTCTTTGGCGATACGTAAGAAAGATTTGTTATCAGGAATATCACTGGCAATCGTTCTTTATGCGGTAGGATTCGGCGTATCCTTATTGGCAGGAGCGATAGAGATTGCAGGAGTTGTATTCAATCCTTCTTCCTTATTGATTAGCTTTGTTTTCTTTTTGCTGGTAGCCATTACAGAAGAATTCGCATTGCGGGGGTTTGTATTGGAGCGTATGCTGCAAGGCGGGGTGAATAAGTTTTGGGCATTGTTTCTCTCCGCCACCCTGTTCTCACTGGTTCATATAGCCAATCCGAACTTCGACTTTCTGTCTTTTATCAACATCCTGCTGGCAGGCATTCTGTTAGGTTCTTCTTATATATACACGCGTAATCTCTGTTTCCCGATAGCTTTACACTGGTTCTGGAACTGGATACAAGGTCCGGTTTTGGGTTATGAAGTCAGTGGAAATAAATTTTGTGACGGTTTGCTGACGCTCTATCTGCCCGAGGCCAATCTGATAAACGGCGGAGCTTTCGGTTTTGAAGGTTCCATACTTTGTACGGTACTAATGGTAGCGGGAACAGCAGTGATTTTAAAAATGTTCAGAAAAAATTGATAGCAATTAGTGGTTAGTGATTAGTGATTAGCGATTAGTAAGCTGCGCCATATATGGTGAGATACCAATCGCTAATCACTAACCACTAATCGCTAACCACTACTTATTATACATCTTCGCTCTCAATTCCTTGATATGGTCCGAAGTGATATATTCATCATACTCCATCATCTTGTCAATAATACCGTTCGGTGTCAGCTCGATGATACGGTTCGCCACGGTCTGGATGAACTCGTGGTCATGGGATGAGAACAGGATATTGCCTTTATACGTCTTCAGATTATTGTTGAATGCCTGGATAGACTCCAAGTCAAGATGATTGGTCGGAGTATCCAGAATCAAACAGTTGGCATTGCGCAACTGCATACGCGCAATCATACAACGCATCTTCTCACCGCCCGACAATACGCTTGCTTTCTTCAGCACCTCTTCGCCGGAGAAAAGCATACGGCCGAGGAAACTCTTCATGTATACCTCATTGCCCTCGCCGAACTGGCTCAACCAATCTACCAGATTCAAGTCCGTATTGAAAAAGGCGGTGTTATCCAGCGGCAGGTAAGCGGTGGTAATCGTTACGCCCCAGTTGAAAGTTCCCGCATCCGGCTTCATATTCTCGTTGATAATCTCGAACAAGGCGGTCATAGCACGCGGATCGTGTGAAAGGAATACGATTTTATCCCCTTTCTCCACATTGAAGTTCACATCGCGGAACAATACCGTACCGTCTTCCAACGTTTTTGTCAGTCCCGAAACTTCAAGAATCTGATTGCCCGGTTCGCGTTCGGGAGTGAAGATGATACCCGGATATTTACGTGACGACGGTTTGATTTCTTCCACATTCAGTTTCTCCAGCATCTTCTTACGGCTGGTAGTCTGCTTGCTCTTTGCCACATTGGCGCTGAAACGGCGGATAAACTCTTCCAGCTCTTTCTTCTTCTCCTCGGCTTTAGCCTTCTGGTTCTGTTGCTGACGGAGAGCCAACTGGCTGGATTCATACCAGAAACTATAATTACCGGCAAAGAGGTTAATCTTTCCGTAGTCGATATCCACCGTATGCGTACACACGGAGTCAAGGAAGTGACGGTCGTGGCTCACTACCAAAACGGTATGTTCAAAATTGGCAAGGTACTCTTCCAACCAGGTTACGGTGTCCATGTCCAAGTCATTGGTAGGCTCGTCCAGCAGCAAGTTATCGGGATTGCCATACAAAGCCTGCGCCAGCATGACACGTACTTTTTCCTTATTGTTCAGCTCGCCCATCAGCACGTAATGCTTGTCTTCCTTGATGCCCAACCCGCTCAATAAAGCGGCAGCGTCACTTTCCGCATTCCAGCCGTCGAGCTCGGCGAATTTCTCTTCCAGTTCGGAAACTTTCAAACCGTCCTCATCCGTGAAATCTTCCTTGGCATAGAGCGCTTCACGCTGTTTCATAATGTCCCATAACACCGTATGCCCCATCATTACGGTATCCATCACCGTATAGGCATCCCACTTAAAGTGGTCCTGACTCAATACAGACAGACGCTCGCCCGGTCCCAGCATGATAGAGCCCGTCGTCGGATCCAAATCTCCCGAAATGGTCCGCAAGAAAGTGGACTTTCCCGCACCGTTGGCACCGATTATACCATAACAATTACCACTTGTAAACTTCAAGTTTACATCATTAAACAACACTCTTTTACCAAACTGTACCGATACGTTCGAGACTGTAATCATCTTTATATTTACTATTTTATTATGTACTACTTACTATTTAATACCTATAACTCTGCGAATTGCGGGCACAAAGATACGAAATAATACGGTAAAACAGCTTACAACAAGTTAACTTATTGCATGATATGAAGTTAAGTAAACATCTGCAATGAAGTTAACTTACTGCAACCTATCAAGTTAACTTACTCTCCGCACGATATTAACTTCCTATTTATGGAATATTTCGCTGTCAATCTGACATAAAAGTATTACCTTTGCAGCGTTTTTGGCAAAAGCCGTCAATTTGGCAAAGTTTTTGCTATCAAAACCGTATCATATTAACTTAAACCCTTGACAGCAATGAAAGCAAAATCATTTTATAAGAATAACAAGCATAACAATATGGACCCGAAAGAAAAAGAAAACATCAACGAAGAAGAGTTGAAAGAGCAAGCCGTCCAAGACGAGAACGGCGAGGAAACAACTGAAAAAGAAGAGGTTGCCCTGACTGAAGAAGAGAAACTCGCTCAGGAATTGGAAAAGGCCAATGCAGAGATTGAAGACCAGAAAGATAAGTATCTGCGTCTCTCCGCCGAGTTCGACAACTACCGTAAACGTACAATGAAAGAAAAAGCCGAACTTATCCTGAATGGCGGAGAAAAGAGCATCAGCAGCATTCTTCCTATCGTGGACGACTTTGAACGCGCCCTGAAAAACATGGAGACCGCCACCGATGTAGCTGCCGTAAAAGAAGGTGTGGAGCTTATCTACAACAAGTTTATGACAGTATTGGGTCAGAACGGTGTCAAAGTAATCGAAACCAAAGAACAGCCGCTTGACACAGACTACCACGAAGCCATTGCCGTAATCCCGGCTCCCGACGAAGCTTTGAAAGGTAAAATTCTGGACTGCGTACAAACCGGTTACACGCTAAACGACAAAGTAATCCGCCATGCCAAAGTAGTGGTTGGAGAATAACATACACAGTTATATGGAAAAAAGAGATTATTACGAAGTACTGGAAGTCGAAAAAACAGCATCGGTAGAAGAGATAAAGAAAGCCTATCGCAAAAAAGCCATCCAATATCACCCCGACAAAAACCCCGGTGACAAGGTAGCCGAGGAGAAGTTTAAGGAAGCGGCGGAAGCATACGATGTATTAAGCAATCCGGACAAACGTGCCCGTTACGACCAATTCGGCCATGCCGGAATGGGTGGTGCCGCCGGTAACGGCGGACCGTTCGGCGGTTTCAGCGGCGGTATGTCCATGGACGACATATTCTCCATGTTCGGCGATATATTCGGCGGACACAGCGGTGGCTTTGGCGGCGGTTTCAGTGGTTTCGGCGGATTCGGCGGCGGTGGCGCGCAACAGCAACGCCGTTATCGCGGCTCGGACTTGCGCGTTAAAGTGAAGCTGAACCTCAAGGAGATTTCTACCGGAATAGAGAAGAAATTCAAACTGAAAAAGTATGTACCCTGCAGCCACTGTCACGGAACCGGTGCAGAGGGAGACGGCGGCGCGGAAACCTGTCCTACCTGTAAAGGTAGCGGTACGGTAATCCGCAACCAGCAGACCATTCTCGGAACGATGCAGACACGCACCACCTGTCCTACCTGTGGCGGCGAAGGCAAAGTTATCAAGAATAAATGTAAGGAATGTGCCGGTGAAGGAATCGTCTACGGTGAAGAAGTTGTCACCGTAAACATCCCGAAAGGGGTAGCCGAAGGCATGCAGCTCTCCATGGGCGGCAAAGGTAATGCCGGCAAGCACAACGGCGTACCGGGCGACTTGCTGATTCTTGTAGAGGAAGAACAGGATAAGGAACTGATTCGTGACGAAAACGACTTGATTTATAACCTGTTGCTCAGCTTCCCGACAGCGGCATTGGGCGGTGCGGTAGAAATACCCACCATCGACGGTAAGGTGAAGGTGAAAATCGAATCGGGTACACAACCGGGAAAGGTTCTCCGCTTACGCGGCAAGGGTTTGCCTAATGTAAACGGATACGGTACCGGGGATTTACTGGTGAATGTCAGTGTATATGTACCTGAAACTCTGAATAAAGAGGAGAAAAAAGCCTTGGAAGAAATGGAAGGTTCGGATAATTTCAAGCCGAATACTTCTATTAAGGAGAAGATTTTCAAGAAGTTCAAGAGTTTGTTTGACTAATACAAAAGTCGCATCTCTATAAACGGAAATCCCTATAAAGAATAGTACTTTATAGGGATTTCCGTTTATAGAAATAGCGTTTATACTTTACTCTTTAATTGCAATGCGGGTAATTCCCGGAGTACGAACTCCCGGTTTTAATTCTCCATTGATACAAAAGATATTTTTTCCGCATATCACCAATGCTGCGCCCGCACGAGCGGTATCCGGCGTACAAGCTATTGTTTGCCACTCTTGTAAGCGCACATCATACACAAGAATCCGCTTATTAAAACGATACCATTCCACCGGATGAGTCAAATAATCGGCAGCCGGTTTTTGAAGCGCACGCAAAAAGATGTCTTTATCAACACCACCCATACAGATAATCAGATTCTTACCCCAAGCAGTCGCCACGCCACCGCCTAAAGAAACTGTTTCGCCTGCCTCATTCACCACCTCGGGTAATGGTGTCCAAGTATCGGCAGCCGGTGAATATACATATCCATCAACCGAGAGAGAAGCGGCACGTCCTTCCACCGGCGCTGCAAAGCCACTCCACAGGTAGAAACATAATTGCCCATCAGCATCCAGTTGTGCGGCACTTACCGGTTGTACCCGAGGAGCGCCCGGAAAGGCGGGCAGTTCCCGCCACCCTTGAGGCAGTTGCTCCAAATCGAGACAATAAAATGCATTGGATGCCTTGCCGTTCTTGTTTCCCCCGGCAACATAGAGTTTATTTCCCAATAACGCGCCTGTCATATTATCCAGCGTGCAAGGCAATGAAGGTAATGTTTCCACAATAGCTTTCTTATCTGCCACACGTATACGATAAGTTACAGACAAAGCTCCCCGCTCATTCATCCCCCCTACACAGATGACTCCATCGGTAGTAGACACAGATACACCATAGGCCATTGCCTGCGGCAGCTGCCCCACTCTCTGCCAAACCAATATGGAGTCCTTCGGTATTAGCGCCGTATAAATATCGCGATAATATTTCTTAGCACCACCGGCATAGGCCGGTATTTCAGGAAAATTACAACCGCCGGCAATCAATAATTGCCCTGCCGCTATTCCTGCAAAGCAAGCCGAAACACCTTTGGCAAAATCCTTATCTTCCTGTGGAAAACCCTGCATCCGGCTGATTTTATCAATAGTGACATATGCGACAGGTGCGGCAGCACGGAAAGTCGAAGCCGGCAATCCCGCCTTATTCACCAGATTGGCACGGGTAAACGGTTGCCATCCATAGCGAATAAAACGGGGATTCTTAATATTGGTATTATACACTTTCAGACAGTCATCCTCAACTACGGCAGTAGCAAGTTCATAAACCCCGTCTTCCTCCGCCACTTCAAACGAACACAAAAGAGCCTCATCAACACTACCCAAACCATCGCCATAGTCGAACGAAACATATACAGCTCCATTTTTGAATTCCGCACAGCGAAACAACGGACCGGAAGGGAGTACATTTTCATGTCCATAAGTGCGGTTCAAAGCCCAATACGCCAATCTCTCGCCAATCGGTTTCTTATTGGCAGGGTGTACATCCAATGAATCTCCCTGATCACTGGATACAACCATTCCCGTATTGGAAACACATTTCATCAATCTTCGCTGACTATCGCGGAACCATGTCCACGACGGGCGGTCGATGCTTGACAGTTGCACATAATAAAAAGGCAGATCCGGTTCATCCCAGTTGGAACGCCAACTGTCAACCAATAGTTTAAAAAGTTTTTCATGCGCTTCCTTATTATGGGCATTCGATTCTCCCTGATACCAGACAATCCCTTTCAACGGATATTTATCCAAGCGACGAATACCGGATTCAAACAGATAACAAGGTTCGTAAGGATGACGTTGCCGCTTATCGGTAGCATATTTTATGTTCAAAGCAGCCCTTTCACGCACCCAGTCTTGAATAAGGTCATTCTTTGTCCAATCATGTAAGATAGCCGGAAACTCAAATTCCAATGTACGGCGGTCTATCCATGCTTCCGTAGGTGAACCGCCGACAGCATTGCATATCAAGCCCACCGGGACATTCAGACTATCACGAAGCATTTTACCGAAATGATAAGCAACAGCAGAAAAAGAAGCCGCCGTGCCAGAAGTACAAGATGTCCAGACAGTCGGTTTATAATATTGCAAATGATTCAGGGAGTCTAACACCGACGCATCCCACGCCACCGCATCCGTACGCCAGCGCGCTTTCATATCAAACAGACGAAGTTTGTCATCATTTGCTTCCGAAACATCAGTTTGCGCGGTAGCTGCCTGTTTCAACATAAACTCCATGTTGGATTGTCCGGAACATAACCAGACCTCACCAATCAATACATTTTTATAAGACAGGGTCTGTTTTCCAGTAGATATGGATAATGTATAAGGTCCGCCTGCCTGCAAAGGCATGAGTTGCACAGACCAGCAGCCGTTATCGTCTGCCCGGACAGTAATCTTCTGATGAGCGACACTTACTGAAACCGGTTCACCCGCATTCGCTTTCCCGTGTATTTTCAATGGAGTATCACGCTGCAACACCATATTGTCGGTATACAGGTCTGATACTTGCAAACAGACGGGATAAGACTCTTTCTCCCGATTTGCTATCTCTGCACCATAAGTAATACCATTTCCTATACCAGCCGCTTTCACTTTCTTTTGAGCCCAAAGACAAGTGCAGCAGAACAAGCTAAAGAATAAAAACAATACTTTCCTCATTTCTGTATGATATAAAGGTATAATTAACGATTTCAATTATTCTTTCAAGTGTTTTTTCAGCCAGGGAATGACTAACTCCGATTTAAAATAATGGTCAGGCGCATCTACATTCACCCTATTAAAATACTCATCCCTACTTAATCCTTCGGGCAGTTTATCAATCTTTTTGCGCTTTTGCGGGTCGGCAAATTTAGGATAATGGTACATCTCCACATTAGATGGATAACCGGATATTTCGTAAGCCTTACGAATTATATTGAAGTCGCGGTCTAATCCGCCTTCCGTCAGGATGACAGGACGCGGAGCCAACGAGGCTACAATATCCGGAAAGTTAAACTTGCGCCAGAAATTAGGAATCAAGTGCCGGATTGAGTTGGGAAAGATACGGGTTCCATTCTTATCGGGAGCGGTCATCACCAAAGCTCTTTCCTGGGTTTGACACAGAAAATCATTGTAGACAAAAGCGTATATAGAGGGATCCAGTACCCCCAAAACCATTAATGGTTCCGTACCCAAAGAAAATCCACTGACCACAATACGGTCTTTACGGATATAAGGCCGCGACTTCATCCACTCAAGTACCTGCATATCCAGATAAGCCGTATATCCCAAGTAACTCCATCCCATTTCCAGCAAGAAACGGGAAAACAAGTCATAGTTATAGTTTCTGCCTCGGACATACCGTTCCAGATCAGCCGCTTCACCTGCCGCCGGATTATCTACGGCCACCGCAATATATCCGGCTTTGGCAAAGTTTAGCGCCATAGTCACTTTTGGATTGCGGTAATCATCATCGAATTTAGCGGTTATCCCCGGTTCGCCGGCCAATCCTTCCTTAGAACCGCCCGAACCCGGAATACATAAAATGGCAGGTGACGGTTTCACCAAACTATCCGGTATTAGTACCAGAAATGTGGATACACATCCGGATAAAGGATAATATTCCCATTTTTCAAGTTGGTAACCGTCACGTTGTACAGTATGAATACACTTGGGAACCGAAGAGTTATCCTGTCGTTTCGGAAAGTTCATAATCTCTTGCATAGACTTACGGACTTTCTTCTGCCATTTGGAAAATTCCCTTTTACTCATGTCCGGACGAAAAGCACACTCCGGCTCTATATCGGATAACATGGTATGCACCACGCCATAAGAGCTGAGGAATCTTCCGTCGTCACGACCGGAGCGAATCACTTTGTGTTCATCCGGTGACCATCCCGTCACTTGGGCTGCAACCAATATGTACCAGCATAGAAGCAGACCAATCATTATATTTCTTTTTTTCATCTCTTCATGATTCAAAGCCTTGCAGCTATCTCTATCTTATTTCACAATATCCTTCAACTTCACTGCCTGAAAGGTCATCTGAGCAACACTGCTCTCATACAAAATACCGACGGTTTCTTTGTCAATCATTGTCAGGCATGAGTATCCCCAGTTATTGTCTTCATCCAGCAGTAACTGGTGTTGCGGCAGCCAGGTGACACCACCATCCAAACTGACTTTAATGGTAGTGCTATGACGTCCTTTCGTTGTATTAGGATTGGAAAATATCAGTATGTCTTTATCCAAGATGTTATCTTTAGCTTTCACGCTGATGAGACTTGCCATGCAAACAGGTTCCTGAAGCGCACTACGTGAAGACACGTGCTCCGTCCAAGTCAGCCCCAAATCTTTTGTTGTTGCAACGGCACGGCTTCCTTTACGGTTGTCACGCATGTTCAACATCAGTACTCCCGGTTCAACTTCGGCTACTTGCGCTTCCGTTGTATTGGTACGGGCATAATTATGCATTTTCCAGGTTTTTCCACCGTCTTTACTATACATAATTCCTGCATTGGGAATGCGGGTAGAATCTATGAACTGAGTAGGAAAGACCAATGTACCATCATCCATCGTAATACCTCTTCCGGGACCTTGCAACAAGAAATACCAGGAAGGATCTTTCACTTGGCCGGTTATATTGATTGGAGCAGACCACGTTTTACCATCGTCCGTACTTTTAGTCACCACCAATTGGGCGGTGCGGTTTAAGTCCATTCCCGGATGCGAGCTCCACCATGCACGCTGATTCCCCATCCCATGAGTCCATGCAGCTACAATCCATACGGTATTAGTCTTGTTATCCACCAAAATAGAAGGGTCACCCACCCCATTCTGTGCGGCAGGTAAACCGTCGTATTCACCAAAAGAGAGGGGTAAACGCATCTTCTCCCATGTTTGTCCGCCATCCGTACTGCGACTTAAACCTACATCCACATGTTCTTGCAAGTCTGCGCTATTATTATACCGGACATCATATACCCCCAGCAAAGTCCCTTTATTGGTAGTTACCAATCCCGGAATACGATAAGCGGTCGATTCATCATCACCGGCATGACGTACTCCAATACCGACACGATGCTCAACGCCTTTTGGTGATACTACTTGCAGAGGAGCTTTGTTATTATCCAAATTTACGGATACTACTTCCGCCGAAATCTTAGTAGCCAAAGAAGCTGAAGGTTTCACTTGCAAACTAATCCAAAAGTAATTTACACCGGGAAACAGTCTTTGATTTCCCACCAGTTTTATTTCTTTCTTTACAGGTTCAGTCACTTTCGATTTTAAAATGGAATAGGATGGATTCGCTGCCAATGTCTTTCCCGGTGAAGTGAAAGACAGATAAGATACAGGAGCAAAACGTTTTTTACCGTAATCTTGCAAAGCTTCCGTTCCACTATAATAGAGTTTTACAGACTGAATATTCTGCATCGAAGTGTTTTCCGTAAATTGTAGAACTACGTCGTTGAATGTCTGTGCCGTATCAGTTTCCAAACGTATATAGAAAAGTATGTTATCCTGCCGTTCCAAAAGAACCGGAATTTGCGCTTCCTTTACGAATACGGTATCGGCAGCTCGCAGATTACCAAACGATATAATACTATAAAGCAGAAATAAGAATCGGAGTTTTTTCATGGTAAATATGTTCTTTTATTATTCGGTATAATACCGATACGCTTATGCTATAAAAATAAATACGATATTAATCCTTCTCTGTTTCTTAAGCTGAAACAGTCAGTTCCAACGGGGGAACCATTAGTTTCCCGACATGGAACAGTTTGTTTCCTCAGGAGAAACAGTTTGTTCCACACCGGGAAACAAACTGTTTCGCTAAATGAAACTTTCTGTTTCATGCCAGGGAAACTCTTTTTTCTTCATAGGATAAAAGAAAAACTGCCTCAATACTCTTTTGCCATGTCTTGTCCAAAAGCTATCGGCAAAGCTAATGAAAAGTTTTATTATAGCAATTTCCGAGTGTTGAGGCAGCCTCATCGTTCTAAAGAGCTAATAGCTATTTAGTATCTTTCATGCAACGAACACAATAACCATAAGCGCGAGGATTTCCAGCGGGAGTACTACATCCGCCATTATCAAAAAAGAATCGAGCTCCACGATTAGCTGCATTAGCTGCATTACTCCAATTATTAATACCCACATTAGCCAATCCTTTGGATAACCGTTGCAAGGCTGGTCCCGTTGCAAAAGAAGCCGTATAAGCTATAAAGCCAGTAGCCGGATAAACATAAGTACTACTGAAAGTCGCTCCAGTTGTATTTTGGAGAGTTTTAATACCACCGTCAATCGTAGTAGTAAATCCTGCTGTCTTATGCTTGCCACCACCAGGTTCCGAGGTAAAGGTACTCCATACATAAGGATGTGGTACACGATAACCAGGAGGACATGGATCATAAATAGATTTTTCTCCGGCACCTTTTCCTTCAGCTCCATCAACCGCATACATCACAGAACTACCCCACAAATCACAAGCATCTTCTGCGAACCAGTTCTCTGAAATACCAGAAGCACCTCCATAAATAGTCATAGGATATTTAGCTATATCATCTCTTGTAATCGGAGTAGTGGTAGTAGCCCAATCCGTTGGTTCTATTGTATTATTATCTTTATCATAAACGACAGCAATAGAAGTGGCATTCTCCGAACTTGGACCAATAAGAGGATCTTTACGCCCCCATTGATAAAATAATCCATGAGCATCTTTACTATCTGTATCAGAATTCCACAATTCAGCACTTGTAGCACCCAAATTACGATCCATCATAACAGGTGACTGATAGGTTGCAAAATTAGCATAATTTTGATGTACTGTATAAGTTTGTACCTTTGCATCCAAGTCTGCATCTGTCACCCAAATATGCCAACTCCAAATAACAGCACCTGTATCATCATATGCAGCAATGACTGCATTACCCGATACTAATGGAGTTTCATCAGAACCATTCAGTGTGAAATACACATAATTGTTTTTTAATTTCACACCTGAAACTAAACTCCTGGCACTCTGCCATAAGATTGCCACAGATGACGGGGCTAATATAGAAGGAGTTATGCCAGGAAAAGTTGTGGTATTTGTTCCTGCCGGAGTTACTGCTCCATTACCCATAACCGTAGCATTGAAACGATATTCTTGTCCGGCCTTTCCCGCTATGTAGCAGTTCGCGGTTTCATTTGCACTCAAATCAACAGAATTATCACCCAGCACAGTTTCTGTAAGCGCATCCATATCTACTTCCAGAGTATTAAATTCGCCTGCAAGAATCTTCACAGAAGAAAGATTACCTTCCAAGCTTAAATCGTTATCTTCTCCTGCCTTTTCTATCACTACCGTTACTTTGCATTGCTTTGCCGACAAGTCCAAAGGATTTATAGACATATATCCGTGAAAGGCTTCATTCTGTACTAATTCCGGAGCATTATCCACTTTTACCTGTACTTTGGAAGAACCTTCGGCAATAGCAAACTGCCCTGTAGTCAAATCGAATTTATACTCACCCGCCAAAGGAACTCCGTCTTCCGTAGAGAATTCAATGGACTTTATCTTCCAGCCTGCATACTTCGCAGCTGTTTTACAACTGACATCCATATACCCTAACGCATGCTTGAAAGTCATGGGTACGGCGGTTTCTACTTCGGCAGAAGTAGCCGTGGCGTAAGTCAAAGCACTACTCATCAAATGAGTATTAGCCGTACCCGACTGCAACTGCGAATTACTTAATGTTCCGGCAATAGCTTTTGCGGAAGTATTATTCTTGTTATACGGTGCGTATACATAGAAAGTATGATCACCCGCCTCTTTATTCCATATTACCTGTGTGTAGAACAGACCTTCAGTCTGCCCTACGAAAGGAGCTGCAAGACCTACAGCCAGATTAACGGTTTCTGTCTGTTCGCAGAAGAAACCGATTTTACTGTCTGCCGCCCAAATTACCTTATTATTTTCATCCAGTTGTGACTGACAATTGAAGAAAATCTGATTCCCTCCTGCCGGCCGTGTAAAGTCATTTGTATAGTCGTCGTCACTGCATGCGGTAGTAAGAAGCCCTGCGCAGAGTCCTAAGACCAGAAATGTATATTGCTTTTTCATCTTCTTATGATTTAATTTTTCTAATGAATTATAATAAACTCACTTTCACCCGACCCACAGTTTAATAACCGGGTGTTTGTTCTACCTGAGGATCTTTAGACATTACGGTCGCATCAATAGGCCACAACAAATGTTTCTCTACCAAGTCGCCCGTAACGTTGATTTGAAGAGCCTTAGCCAAATCACCGTCTTTCATACGGCGAATGTCATACCAATGTTTACCCTCACCGACAAATTCTTTCGTGCGTTCTTCCAAAATGGCATCTTCAGCCGTTTCACCTGTCTGCGGATATTTATGAGTAACATAAGCATCACCATAAGCACGCTGGCGAATACTATTGATGTAAGTAGCAGGATCACCGCCTTGCATAGCCACTATTTCAGCTAACAGCAATTGTAAATCCGCATAGCGATAAATAGGCCAGTCATTAGTAAAACGACGGGTATTATTATCCATTTCACCCATAAACTTCGTCAAAAGAATAGCCGCATCGCCACCCTCTATTTTATACACATCAAAAAATGTAGTGCTACGGCGAATATCATCTTCACCGAACTCATCAAAGAGAGCTTTGGTATATTGAAAATTAGAAGCGGTACCATTCAGATTCAAAGGATTCACATTATCTCCAGTGTACGCTTTACCGTCAGCATCTTGAAAACCTACCAGATTGGTATTTGTAGGGTATAAAAATTTACTGAAGAAATTTTCTTTTTCGTTCAAAAGATAACGGATTACAAATATCATTTCCTTATTATCCTTTTTGGCAACATCAAATACATCCGCAAAGCTTGTTGTAGAGGCAAAGCCATACTTCTCCGAATCTATAACGTCTTGTAATGCTTGCTTGGCGGCAGTCAAATCGGCAGACACATCCTTAGAGTAAACATTAGCACCGCCAATCGGTCTCACCTTACATCCCCACAGCAGAATCTCGGCTTTAAGCATTTTTGTTGCCGCTTTACTCCAATAAGAGCTTTTGTCCGTGGAATTAATTGTATATTCGTCTTTCTCAAAATAATCGTCCGATGCTTTTATATCCTTCACCAAGAAAGTGTAAATTTCCTCTTCTGTGGCACGAGGCTGATTCAAATCGGCGGGAGTAAAGCTACCATCCATCACACGTGCCGTCTCTATCAACGGTACCCCACCATAAGTACGGAACAGATGGAAGTAATAAAAACTTCTCAACCCATGCAGTATACCCATATAGTAATTCTTTTCGGTCTCGTTCAAAGCACCGGTACCGGGAACCGACTGAATAGCATGGTTAATCTGCATAATATCCATATAGAAATTACCCCAGTTGGTAATAACGGAATTGGTTACCGTCAGGTTATTATTCACTGCCGCAACATCGCTGATAGATTGGTTGAAAAGAGAGGAACTCGCTCCCACAAATGTTCCCCCTCTGAGTTCGCCCATCTTGAAAAATACCTCCTGGCGTTCGCGAAGACGATAGTGTAAACCTCGAACATAACGTTCCACCTGGTCTTTTGTACTCCAATAATTACTGATACCATAGGAGTCTACCGGGCTTAATTCCAGGTAATCGCATGACTGTATGGCTCCTATCAACAATATCAAGAATATGTATTTTATTTTTTTCATAATACTATCTTTCTTTATGATTTAAATATTAGTAAAGTTAGAACACAACCTTTATTCCCATCAAGACAGTCTTCGGCAAGGCATATCCGCCCTTACCGTCATCCTTGGTATTATTTGCGGAATCATACTCGGGAGTATAGAGATTGTTGCTCGTCACATAGAACAGATTCTGCCCGGTGAGCGTTACCGTTACCTTCTCCATCATTGCTTTCTTTGTCCACTGGGAAGGCAAATCATAACTCAAGGAGATTTCACGAGCACACAGGTAAGCAGCATTTTCCCAGAATAAAGAAGTACTACGAGTATAGTTTTTCTTAAAATTAGTATCATTAGTCATTAATACCGGCAATCCTGCAGTAGGATTATCCTCTGTCCATGTTTCTTTAGCGAGCTCCGGCACATTAAAGGAACCGGACGTAATTCCCATGAAATATTGATAACCGCTATTCCACTTCTTATATCCCAGCGCATAGTCGAAACGGGCAAAAAGTGTCAGTCCTTTCCAGGAAGCAGAAGTATTAAAACCACCCATCCACTTAGGTATGGAGTTACCAAGCTTTACCTGGTCGTGCGTATCGATGATACCGTCACCATTTACATCGTACCATACAGCATCACCGGGAGCAAGTTGCTGGGCATTTCTCTGCTGTTCAACAGTTAACTGGGCATAGGCCGCCGGACCGTATACAGGCTGAGAAGGAACCTTGTCTACGTAATAAGCATAGTTTGCAAGGTCTGCCTCATCACGAACAACATGTGTCATCTTAAAACCATAAATATCGCCATAAGATTGTCCTTCCTGTGTACCGCCTCTCCACACTGTTTCATTGCTTCCTTTACCTTTGTAGACCTCTGTACCGCCTTGACGGTTGTTTTCATTACCGTTATCAGGCAATTTCAGCACTTTAGACTTAACAAACGTAATATTGGCACCTACATTCCACTTAAAATCTTTACGATCGAAAATACGATAATTCACTTCCAATTCCATACCCTGGCTGCGTACCGCACCGTTGTTGGTTTTCATAGAGCCCACACCGGATGAAGCAGACAAGGGTACATCAGCTATCAAATCGGTAGTTTTCTTATTGAAGTAACCTGCACTGAGATCTACCTTATTGAACAAACCTAACTCAATTGCCGCATCAAAAGAAGTTGTCTTTTCCCAACGTAATCCGGGGTAAGCGATGTCATTTATCAATAAACCATAAACACCATTATAATTACCGGCATTGGCGTAACTTCCCTGCAACTCATACAACCCGATACCATTTACATTACCATTCTGTCCATATCCCATACGTAACTTCATATTAGAGAATATATCCAGATATTTTTCCATAAATTCTTCACGATACACATTCCATGCAGCGCTTACACCCGGGAAGAATCCCCAACGGTTGTCCACCAACTTGGAATAACCGTCATAACGTCCGGAGAAAGAGAACAAATATTTGCTCTTATAGTCATAGGATGCATTGATGAAACCGGACATAATACGTTCTTGTGTGTGAGTAGTAGACATATTACGAGTGGATTTTCCATTAGCATCCAAAGGCTCTGTAAACTGCAGTCCGATAAAATCATCGGAAGTCGCTCCCTGACCGGACGCTTTAAGACCGAAATTATATTTATCTATCATTTCAAAACCACCTACGGCACTGATGTTATGATTGCCAAAAGAAGCATTATAGTTCAATATGGCATTATAGGTCTGATCCAAACGACGTGCATAATCGGCAGAAGCCTTTCGGTTGGAATCTACCTTACCCGGACCATTCGGAAGTTCCTTGTTGAAAGATTCTTTTTCAACCATGTGAAGATACCACATACCACTCATTTTCAAGCTCAGCCCTTTCATAAGGTCTATTTGGAATGAAGTTCCCAAGGTAGTCTTATAAGCCGTATTTCTACGATAGTAATAGTTCTTCATCTCATTCCAGTTGGCATTCTGAGTATTATTGATTAATTTAATAACCGTTCCATCCATGTTGGCACCTTTAAAAGTAGGTGGAACAGCAGGTACCACACTCCAGAAATTGGCATCGCTCATATAGTTGGGATTCGTTTCGGAACGAGAAAAGTTTACGAAGCCGGAAGCTTTCAACCAATTCTTAATTTTGTATTCACCATTCAAATTGAAAGATAAACGTTCATAACCGGATTCTAATGGGAAACCTGTTTCATCATAATATCCAATACTTGAATAATACTTTCCTTTTTCATTACCACCCGAGAAAGAAATATTGTAATCTTGCGTCCAAGCGTCCTGCATATTCAAATCACGCATATTGGTTTCCTTAAACAACAAATAGTTATCGGTAACAGGGTCTTTCATAGACTGCCAACCGTAATCCAACAAATATTTATTCTTATCGGTCAGAATTGTAGTACTGTAAATACCACTGGCTGTCTGATTGCCATCGGCCGTAATATCATTTCCCGTACCCCAACCGTTAACAAGATTCAGATCATCTCCACTACGATTTGCAGCCATACGTTCCCAATACAGATAATCACGGGCATTCAGGAAATTATAATTATCGCGGGCAAAACCTTTACCTACGTTTACATTCAAAGTGATAGTAGTTTTACCGACATGACCGCTCTTGGTGGTCACCAATACTACACCATTGTTGGCACGGGCACCATAAAGCGCCGTTGCAGCGGCATCTTTCAAAATTTCGATAGACGCAATATCATTACTATTAATATCGTTCATATCATCCTTTTGTACACCATCAATAATATATAGCGGACTACCTTTACCGTCCAAAGAAGCACCGGCACGAACTTGAATAGAAGGTCCCGTTCCCGGCTGACCGGAAGTCTGCGTAACACGTACACCTGTAACAGTACCGGCCAAAGCCGTCAACGGATTGGCACGTACCCCCCTCTCCAACACTTCAGAAGAAACTTTAGAAATAGCAGCCGTCAACTTATCTTTAGTTACGGTTTTTCCGTAACCCGTAACGATAACTTCTTGCAATCCTACAGCATCTTCTTTCATTACAACAATAATACTTTTACGCCCACTGACAGAAATCTCCTGTTTAGTATAGCCTATGTAAGAAAAAGCCAATACCGATTTGTTTTTTGTCAGAGTTAACGTATATTGTCCATCCAGATTAGTAATGGCACCATTGGATGTGCCAATTTCCAATACAGAAACGCCAATCAGCGGTTCTCCTTCAGTGTCCTTTACAACACCTGTCACTGTCTGTCCTACTTGCGCATACAAGCTGCTCAAGGAACAAAGCATTACCACTGCCATGAGAATTACTTTCTGACAGCTCTTTAAGTGTATTTTTCTCATATCAAAAAAACAGGTTATTTAGAAGATAATATAAACAAATCCAATCTTATCCAGCCTTCCGGTCTGGTTGAAGTTTTTGTAAATCCGGGTAAATCGCCAAGTTCCGCAACAATAACCAAATCACCATCAGGCATCAATGCCATACAAGTATATCCCGCTGCTTTATCATAAAGCACCATATGATCTGCAGCATTAAATGTATGCGAATGTCCGTCAAAGAATTTTGCTTTGGCAAGATATAGGATACCACGGTCATCGTGTGAACTGGTAGCGGTGATTCCTTTTGCTCCACAATAGTACAGCCAGTTATCTTTCACTATCACACTTCCTGCACAACCTTTCTCCGGAGTTGGTAATTGTGATGCCGGATAATCCGAGAATCCCGGCCACTTGGCACCACCATCTGTACTATAATAGTTTTGCCGATATCCATTATATCGAATATTGCCAATCAATGCACCGTCAGGAGCCTCAGTAACCGTCCACTCACCCGATTTATTAGGCTGACCTGTTTGCCAGGTAACACCATGATCATCTGAATACATAGCGGTATTTCCACCATTAGAAACAGTTCCTTTATCCGCATCGACCTTAAATGAACGCATAGGAACAATCAAACGGTCCTTATACATCTCATTTGTCATTTGTACACCGGAACCGGGACCAAAGCTGCCAATCATTCTTGTAAAACCACTATATATACCAATCTGCACTTCATCCGTGAGATCTTTCCTTGTCCAGGTTACACCATCATCTTCAGAGGTATACATGATAGCTCTGTTATTATAGCCTTGTTGAGCAGAAGGTTTACCAACTGCATCCCATAAAGAAGTAAAAAGGAAAATCTTTCCGGTAGTCTGGTCAACCACAACTGTCGGGTCCATGTAAGAGAGTTTTGAAGAAACGGCTTGCTCTGTTATATTCTTTTCTGTCCAGGTAGCTCCCTTATCCGTACTACGCTTCATAAAAATATCCGTACGTCCCGATTTATCCATCCAAGTACCATAACGAGTTTCACAAAAAACAAGTATCGTACCGGCTTTTGTAACTGCCACCGCAGGCACACGATAAGAAACGTCAGTACTTACTTTAGAATTAAATACAGTAGTCGTTGAAGTTACTTTCCACACCGGATCCGCATCAGGAGCAGGTGTCGGATCGGGTGTCGGTTCTTCTTGTTCCATCTCATCCGGATAGGGCACAGGTGAAAAATCATTGACACTATCATCTGAACAAGCTGTAAAAACAAGCAAGCTCATAACGATACTCATAGTATAAAAAAAGTTTTTCATAAATATAAAATTAAAGATTAATAATAGGTAGTATAAGCAAGTCCAGTCTCATCCAACCGGCCGGACGCTTGAGAGGTTTGATACCGGGCAATGATTTACGGGTAAATCCAGGAGTATCTGCCGTTTCAAATATAATCGCCATTCTGCCGTCCGGCAAGAAGGACATACAACTATAGCCTGAAGCTTCATCATATAATTGAATTCCATCGTTCCATGTCTTCCCGCCATCGCAGCTTTTATACAAAGCCAGACCTACGCGTTCATCATATTCCGGTGTTTCAGCTTTTCCTCTGATACCAGAAAAATAGAGTTGTCTTCCTTGTCCCAAAACGCTCGCCTGACATCCTTTAGAAACACCCGGTAGTGCCGGTTCTTTTACCGCTTTGCTCCAAGTACCCCCACCGTCAGCGCTATATGCCACCATACGCGCTCCCGGTATGCGAGCATTGTAAACCAATGTTCCGGCAGGAGATTCGGCTATTTGAAATTCATCACCGGTATCGCCTTTACCACCCATTGTCCATGTCCGGCCATGATTATCGGAATAGATTGCTACGTTATGAGCACTTTTTCTTTCGGAATCAACTACACGGGTCGGTAAAACCAATCGTTCCTTAAACTGTTTTCCCGACATCTGTAAACCTGCTCCCGGACCAAAACCGACAATATGATAGCCTGCTGGAATAATCGTAGATGTAACATCCACAGGCGAAGACCAAGTTTTTCCATTATCATCCGAAGTGATAAGAATAGCACGATTCTTTGTTCCGGAATGGTCTTCCGACGGCCAAAAAGTTGTAAATAAAAAGATGCGTCCGGTAATCGAATCAAGAATCGGAGTAGGATCCATATAAGCACCGGTAATACCTTGTGTCAAATCTTGCATAACAGACCATGTTTTTCCTGTATCCTCGCTTCGCTTCACTACAATATCCGTACGGCTTTTATCCCGCCAACTATCTCTACGCGCCTCACAAAAAACAAGCAAAGTACCATCTTTGGTTGTCAACAGTGAGGGAATACGATAGCTGTTCACATTATCATCCCCGGCAGAAAAGACAGTACACTTCTTCAGTCCGGAGAAATCTGATTGTTCTGTTGTTTGCGCTTCTCCTTTAATTGAGAAAAGAAAAGATAAAAAAACTACTATGAATAGATTCTTCAATATGTGCATATGATATTTTTATAAATGAAAATACAAACATCACTTACAGCAGTTCCTGACACAGCATATAACTACGAATCATCATTCGAGGTATATGGAAAGGACCCTTAAACAGATTACCTTTGGCAGGTTGGGCCACCGTGCCGTCACGGTGCAGATAACCATACCACTCACCATATTCCCTATCAGGGAAATGAGCATACGTCCAATCACTTATCTGCTTATGCATGGCAAGGTATTTTTCATCGTGAGTTGCCTGATAAGCATAAAGAGTGGCAATAACAGCTTCGGTCTGCGGCCACCAGAATTTCATATCCTGGGAATAATCCTGTGCGGGGAAATTACGACAGTCCCGGAAGTTTATTATACCGCCATATTCTTTATCCCATCCCCATTCCCAAGACCAGTCGAGAATCTGAAGAGCCGTTCGTACCAAATCTTTATCCCAGTCGCGATAGCGGGCTTCTTCTAAAATGAACCAGGAAGTCTCGATACAATGCCCCGGGTTAATGACACGCCCGTTACAGGTATCAATGAACTCTCCATCTTTTCCCACCATTTCAAGCAATGCTTTAAACTCGGGATGAATAAAGTACTTTCGGATAGCCGCAAGCGATTCATCAATTTGTGTGTCGAGTATCGGATCGGAAATAGCAGCACGGACACGAGAAGCCGTATTGATGAGAATCATCGTAATGGAATGTCCTCGAGCCTGTAGTGCAGGCAGATACTTGGGCTCCAGAAAACCGGGGGTGGAAAGAAACCTTTGTATACGTTTGAAAAGAGCTAAAGCCTTTTCTGCATAAGTTTTATCTCCTGATGCAATGGCGTATTCTGACATGGCAATGACGGCAAAACACTCGGAAAACACATAGCGACGTTTACGCAAAGGAGTACCGTTTTCAGTAACCTCAAAGTACATATGTCCGTCAGCATCAAAACAGTGCTTTTCTATAAAGTCTATACAACTCTTAGAAGCCGCAAGCCATTCCGGATTCTGTTCTATGTTATTATAAGCATAGGCTGCAATAAACCCAAAACGTCCCTGAAACCATACAGATTTCGTAGTGTCCATTAAACGGCCATCACGATCAATACAAGTATATACTCCGCCATGCTTACGGTCAAGACCGTAGCGCATCCAAAAAGGCATAATATTCTCAGTGAAATCATGTCGATAGGATGCTGACCATGAGGTTAAATAATCCGTTACATTCATAGTTTATCAGATTTTAGAATTTATTGCAACGTTCAAAGAAATGAATAGCCTCAAGCTCTGCTTTCATCTGGCATTCTTCCTCATCGGTCATATTTTGGAAAGGAGTACGATTCTTACCTAGGTCTAGACCGATAAGCTTCATTATACGCTTACCTCCCACTATATTTCCACGGAAATGGCAAATAACATTAATCACTTCTTGCGAGAAGTTCTGACGTTCACGCGCCAATTCAAGGTCACCGGCCTTCCAGGCATCAATGATACCTACCAGTTCCTTTCCATTATAATTGGTAGTACCGCCAATGCCACCCTGCGCACCTCCCATTGCCAAACAGGGAAGAATCGTTTCATCCTGACCGTGGAGCATATCGTACTTACCATTCTTATAAAGACGGCACTGATTGTATTCGTACATACTCTCGAAAGTATATTTAATGCCGGCGAAATTAGGTACTCGCCCATCAACCGCTTCCAATAACTTAACCATAGGCAGGAAAGCACCGTTGAAAGCGGGAATATGATAATAATAGAACGGAAGTTCGGGAGCACCCGCTGCAATTTCTTCAATATACTTTACCAATTCTTCCACACGACCAATTTTAGGAAACGGTGGAGCCATTGCTCCAATAGCTGTAGCTCCGATTTTCTGCGCATGCTCCGCCAACATACGGCTCGCTTTGACGCAGCAGCTCCCAACGTGAACAATTACCTTAAATCCTGCCGGCGCAACAGATACCCAACGCTCGGCAAGTTTCATACGCTCTTCTTCAGTCAACATATATCCTTCACCGGAAGAACCATTAATGAATACTCCTTGAAGGCCATTTTTCTGCAACATTTTTGCATAGGCTTCAATAGGTTCATAGTTTACTTCTCCATTTTCATAAAACGGAGTGAAAGGCGCATCAATCAAACCAATAATCTTTTCCATACTTTTTATTTCTTAATATCATTAATGTTATTATTATTCCATATTGTCTGTCTGAGGACGAAGAAAGTAAAGTTGCAAAGCCAACGCTACCAGTACTATAATACTGAGCATGGCAAATCCTTGTCCCAAGTTTCCTCCATCGGTCCATTTTCCTAATAACTCGGTAACGGCGGCACCGGCAAATACACCTGTCATATTCATAATACCATAGGCGGTACCACGATGTTTTGCCGAGACGAACTGACAAAGGATAGGCATATTATTAGCATCGAAAATACCAAAACCTATTCCGAAAAGCAGTCCGGCACCAATAACAGCTGCAAAGCTGTGTCCAAAACCCAGCAGCATTAACGCAGGAATCGTCAACCCTAATCCGATAGCCCCCGTATAAACACGCCCTCTGATATTTTTTTGTACCCACCGGTCAGATAAAATACCTCCTACGATAACCCCGATAAACGAAGAAAAAGCGATTGTTATAGTAGAGATCGGACCGGCTTCAGACATAGGAATATTCAAACTTTCGGAGAATAATGTCGGTAACCAGTTTTTAGTCGCCCAACCGGGAAGACTCGGAGCTGCAAAATAGAAAAGGATAATCCAGAAAGCCCAAGTAGAAAAAAGTACACTAAGCCCGCTAAATAAAGACGGTTTCTTTTCTCCCGATGCTATTGGCGTCTCTTTTACCAAAGCATGGGCCGGATTTTCACGCAATGTAACAACCAAAATCAATGAATACACAATACCTATGATACCGAACCAATGAAACGTGGAATGCCAAGAAAAGATAGCCGCCACCGTAGCGCCAAATCCACCGATAGCTTGCCCTACATAAAGTCCGGTCATATGTATCCCAATAGCCAATGAACGGGATTTACCTTGATGCCAATCAGCAATAAGAGATAAGGCAGAAGGTATATAAAGCGCTTCACTAATTCCCATCACTGCACGAAGCCAATATAATTCGTGAAAATTATCAGCATATCCCATCAAATAAGTGACAGCGGACCAAACAAACAAACTTCCGACAACCAACCACTTACGACTGAAACGGTCAGCAATCATACCGGCAACTGGGCTCATAAAACCGTAAATCCATAGAAAGATAGCCATTAGAGCTCCAAAGGCTTCCGCTTTATTCAATTCTACAATATCAACCTTCATAGCCTCCTGCATAGTAGAGAGCATTTGGCGATCCATGTAATTGAGTAGAGCAACCACCCATAATAAAGCAACTACTACCCAAGGATACAGATTTTTGTTTTTCATAATCTTTAGTTAAAGCTATATTAATTTATTTTGATGCAAATATATCAATCATTTTATTATATACAAAATATTTAATAAATTATTTTATTAAACACAAGACATTAATTAAAAACATATAGATAACAAATAAATATAAATAAAAATAGCGCAAGAGAATGAATTGCATTCAACTTACGTCATGCTTTTTACCCCACTAATCTAATACCAATTATTTTTCAAATCTTCACTTTAGCTATTAGCTTACGAATTTTCCCTTGACCAATTATAGGCGCATGAGGATCCTCCGGATATACAATCATAAACTGGCCTGGATATAAATCGACCCATGTAGTTGAACAGTCTGAATACAAGGCACAATCTCCTTCTTTCTCATAAGGCTTAACTTCCTGATTTACATCTTCAAAAGCCTTCCATCCAATTCTTTCTATACCTTGCAAAAGAATATGTACATCAATATAAGCACGATGGACTTCCAACACTTGTTTAGCTTGTGCAACACATTCAGGATTGATATTCATAATAAATAAATTATCACCGTCAATATCAATACGTCCTAATTCCGCATGAAGCAAATCATGGCTTTTTACATAGTCAAAAAGAGTTTTAAACAAAGGGTGGAGCACCTCTACCCTACTGCTATTCTGTAAATTCGATACAATCATTTTCGCTGTTTTTTTAGTTATATATGAAAATTCCGAGGCAAATATAGAAATTAATTTAATTACACGGGAGATATTAATAAATTATTTTAGTATATATAAAATATAAAGCTAAATTTATTATCTTTGTAGAAATTCAATCAGTAGAAGACATGAGACAGCAACTTTTAAAGGAAATAGAGTTAGGAAGCAAAAGTGCTCTCGTAAAAAAGAGAATTATTACACATTATATATATAATGGCAGTTCTACCATTACCGACCTATCCAAAGAATTAGACCTAAGTATACCTACCGTTACCAAATTTATCAGCGAGATGTGCGAAGACGGATATATCAATGATTACGGTAAATTAGAAACCAGTGGTGGGCGACATCCAAGTTTATATGGCCTTAATCCGGAATCCGGATACTTTATCGGCGTAGATATCAAAAAGTTTGCTGTCAACATCGGCTTGATTAATTTCAAAGGTGATATGATGGAATTGAAGATGAATATTCCCTACAAATTTGAAAATACACCGGAAGCCATGGAAGAGCTATGCAGACTTATCAGTTCTTTCATAAAGAAAACAAAAGTCAATACAGAGAAAATATTAAATATCAATATCAACATATCCGGACGAGTTAATCCTGAGTCAGGATATAGTTTCAGTCAGTTCAATTTCTCAGAGCGTCCGTTAGCAGAAGTCCTAACTGACAAAATAGGATGTCAAGTCTGTATTGATAATGATACCCGTGCCATGACCTATGGTGAATATTTGCAAGGTTGTGTAAAAGGAGAAAAGAACATTATATTCGTCAATATAAGCTGGGGACTTGGCATCGGAATTATCATAGACGGTAAAATATACACCGGAAAATCAGGTTTCTCCGGAGAATTCGGACATATCAATGTTTTTGATAACGAAATACTGTGTCACTGTGGCAAAAAAGGATGCCTGGAAACAGAAGCATCCGGTTCCGCGATATATAGAATTTTACAAGAACGCATTAAAAAAGGCGAGTGTTCCATACTGTCCGGTCGGGCAAACAACCAAGAGCTTCCGCTTACATTGGACGAAATTATTTCTGCCGTAAACAAAGAAGATTTGCTGTGTATTGAAATTGTAGAGGAAATCGGACAGAAGCTAGGTAAACAAATTGCAGGATTAATCAATATATTTAATCCTGAATTGGTTATTATTGGCGGAACCCTATCATTAACCGATGACTATATAGCCCAGCCTATTAAGACAGCAATAAGAAAATATTCGCTAAACCTCGTAAATCAGGATTCTGTTATTACAGTTTCAAAACTAAAAGACAGGGCAGGAATTGTAGGTGCTTGCATGCTGGCACGAAGCCGGATGTTCGAATATTAAAATATAACCTTCTACTCTTTCCCTAGCGTAGAATAGAAGGTTATCTTTTTTCTTTAGTTTTTCCCTTTAGTAATGGCGTAATGACTATTTCAGCAAATGCACAAACTTAGCTGGTAATTCAGCCTTATCGGCACAAACAGACAGATACTTTCCCTCAGCATCTACCAAAAGAGCCGCATGCTGTGAAGCGACAAAGGATGCTACGCCGGTTGTCTCTTCAACAAAAACACAACCGGGGAAAAGAGGCGCAAACACTTCTTTGGTTTGTCCTTTCCACTTCTTGAATACAATCTGCATAGGACAAAATGCTGTATATCCTGCTGCATTCAAACGCTGCATCAATTTACGCTCCGATTTTGGTGCTGTATGCAGAGCACACCAACGACTCATATTATTATTAGTCATCATATCGCCTTATTTGCTTTTCTCCAATCCTTAAATAAATCCTTCACAAATAATATCCAACCGACACAACCTACTCCCGCCAAGAATACAAAGCCTATAAGAATCATAATCTTATTAGGTTTGGCGGCACGTAACGGTACCGTAGCCGGTTGTACAACCGTATATACCGGAGTAATCTCCTGCACCTTGGCTCTTGCCATTTGCAATTGTCCGGAAACCTGCGTATAAACGGTATACGCCAACTCCACCTCATTCTTCAAACGCTCCTGCTCGGCACGATAGCTTAACAGAACCACATTCTGATTAGCATCTGCGAAAGTAGCATATTTTTTCTGAGCGTTCTGATAATCAGCTTTTGCTTCGTTATAAAGTTTTTCAGTAAAAGCTAAATCATGACGGGCTTTATTGGTACGGTAATCTGTGATATAATTCTGCAAACAACGCATGACGGTATCGGTCAGCGAAGCGGAAATCAAAGGATCCTGCATGGTAACCTCTAAAGTCGTAACTCCGGTTTTCTTATCAATCGTAACCAAAATACGTTTACTCAAAGCCTCCGCTACCCTTGTTTCGTCCAATGTTAAACGGAACGGATCGATTTTTCCTTCTTTTTTCTCCGGTTTATCCTTAAACAAAGACAATGTCCACCCCAAAGCCTTGAATGGCGCAGATACCACAGTACCCATCCATGATGAACGTTGGTATTTATCCAGATAAGCGTATAAAGTCGTGTCGATTTTTCCTTTTTGATCTTTGACCTTTACATCAAACAGCTCCAACAGAAAAGGAGTCGACTTGACAATATCAGGATACAATTCGGGTGACAAGGCATCCTCTCCGGCAGAAGCACCACCTAAATTGATTCCGGCCATGGCAGCCAATGCTCCCATGCTTCCGGCATTCATTTTACTGGCGCTTTCGGGAGCTAACGTCACCTCCGTAGAATATTCTTTAGGAATACTGAACCCCACAATCAGCCCTATCACTGCGGCAATACCACATACCTTATAGAGCATTTTGCGTTCAGCCCATACTTTCTGAGCCAATTCTATCAAATCAATTTCCTGTTCCTCCGGTTTCTGCGGAGTTTCTTGTATTTTACCTTCGCTCATTGTCTTTATTACTTAAAGAGATTAACCAAAGTAGCAATCATAGTACCCAAAGTGGCAACAGAAGTACCCATACCTACCATTTCAGCCACACTCATACGCTTGCTCGGGTCTTTGCTCGGAACTATAATCTCGCATCCCGGCTCGATTGCCGTTTTACTTCCGGAGCGTATGCGGGATACGGTACCATTCATGTAAACCACAAAAGCGTCACGCTTCTTGGCATTCGTAGCATATCCGCCGGCCTGATTGATATAGAAGCGGCTGTTTTCACCTTCTTTATACAGCACCGTATTAGGATACATCACGGCGCCATTGATTTTTACAGTACTTACATATTCAGGGATAAACAATATATCTCCCTCACGCAGTACCATATCATAATCCGACCCCGGATTCTTCAGAGCTTCATCCAAGTGAATACCTACCGTATATACATATAAAGTAGTTGAATCGGCACCAACCTTTACAGCCATACGGGTAGCATCTTCCTTTCTGCGAAGTTCTTCTTCTGACATTTTACGAATGAGACGGGCACCTCTTACATAAGCATCGGACGTAACCCCGCCGGCTTTAGCGACCAAGTCACTCAAACGTTCGTTCTTCTTGGACAAAGCGTAAGTACCGGTAAACAACGCCTCGCCTATAATCCCCACATTCTTCTGCTTGCGATAAGCGGGACTTTTACGGACATAAACTTCATCAAAAGGTTCCAAATAGAAGTTCTCGCTTCCCTCACCTATCAGCAGGCCGTCTTTCAAATCAAATGTAAAAGTCTGACCGACCACGTTACTGTCATCCGTACTCTTAGGAGACTTGATGCGTCGTGAAACATCTATTTTAGTTGTCGAAGCTGCCTCAAGCAAACCGCCGGATTGCAGCACCAAGTCCTCAATGGTCATCTTATCCGCATAAAGATAAGTACCCGGATCTGCAACCTCACCGTGAATAGTCACCGTAGGATCTTCTCTCAAATCCTGAATACTGGGAATATAAAGTATATCATTCTTCTGCAAAGGAATATCCGCAACTACACCTTTCAACAAGCCTTTCAGGTCTATTGAAATCACCTCACGAGTCAAATCCTCATGCTCACGATTGATTACGGCGCGATTTAAGAAAGCGTCTCCACGTACGCCTTCCGCTTTCTTTATCAATTGCTTCACGGTATTTACCTCTCCGCTCAACTGATACAGACCTTCACGATAAACAGCACCGCGAATCTCCACACGATTTTCGAAACGATTGAGAACCGAATCCACGGTAAGTACATCGCCATCCTCAAGACGGAATACCGAATAATCCATTTCGTCCACATTGAAAATCTGATGTTCACGTCCGCTCTTACGTACAAGACGGATAGCCTTTTTATATGCATCGCCCGTAAATCCACCGGCATATCTCAGCAAAGTGCCGATTGTTTCCGTAGGCTTCATCTCATAATACATGGGACGTTTTACCTTACCCAATATCTGAACCAATGTCTGGTAGGGATTAACGAGAATCACATCACCGTCCTGCAAACGGATATCATCTTTCAACCGACCTTCCATGATAAAATCATAGATATCCAAATCGGCAACCGTCTTTCCGTCGCGTATCACCTTTATACTGCGAAGACTGCCGATTTTATTCACTCCGCCCGCCCAATACAAAGCATGGAAAACGGACGCGAATGAAGAAAGCGTATAAGTACCCGGCACGGCAACCTCACCCATAACGTTCACCTGAATGGAACGGATTTCACCCAATGTCAATTTTATTTGGGTATTGGGAGTTTCCCCCGTAACACCGGCATATATTTTAGCGAACTCACGCTTCAAATAATCATTGGCTTCCTTTACGGTCTTTCCACTCAGATAAACCGGGCCCAGATTCTCGATTTGCACAGTACCTTCAGGCGCGATTGTTTCACGAATCGTATTCTGGGAAGCTCCCCAAACGTCGATGATAACCTCATCGCCTGCACCCAGACGATAATTGCTCGGAGTCGCTACATTTATATTAGGTTCAAAAGTAAGATACTCGTTATCAAAGATATTATGCCCGAAAATCTGTTGGGTAGGATCGACTTCCATAGCGTCCAGGTTATTATACCCGGTTTGTTCACTGCCATTCAACCCCATTCCGTAACCGCTGCCCTGCTGGCTGGCTTTTGTCCGCAAACCCTTAATGCTTTGTTTTTTAGAGTTAAGCTCATCCAAACCGGACTCATCCTGGGAGATATTCTTATTTTTATTTTCGTAAGTTTTCTGCGTACGCAAGCGGGAACTTGCCTCTCCCATGAAGTCAGCATCATCTCCGGCGCTACCGTCCGATTTACCTGAATATTTAGACTGTATTCGCTGGATTTGCTCTTTCGTGACTCCTTTCTTCATCAATTCAACCAACATTTGTTGCTGTGTCTTCCCCTGACTCTGAGCCTCTTGCACATACAGAATGACTTGTTCATCCGTCATTTGTTGGGCAAATACCACACTTGACACTGTAAACATCAACAAACACAATAGTATAAATTTGCGCATAAGTAAGATATTTGATTAATCTTTTAGTTATCTAGTAATGTTTTTTAATTGGGGACAAAGGTAATACTTTATTTTCATAATATACATTTATTTCATTCTGAAGTTTCGGAAAAAGAATTAATTCCTTTCCTCAATACAGCCGGGGTTTCCATATGGCTGTCACTTACCGGAGAAGCCGTTTATCCCATCATCCCAACGAGGTTAAATGTTTTTACTTCATGCGCTACAACCGCAACGTGTTCGGTAACTCCTCATATTAAAGAAAGGCAGCCTTCCGGAAATATTTCTAAAAAATCGAGCAAATCTTTTTGCAAATTCAAATAAAGATGTACCTTTGCACCCCGTAAAGAAATGCTATTGCCGCTATAGCTCAGTTGGTAGAGCAACGCATTCGTAACGCGTAGGTCGCCAGTTCAAGTCTGGCTAGCGGCTCGACGAAAGACCGATATTAATCATATCGGTCTTTTTATTTTTCCCACGAAGCGCTGCTCTATCCCTCACGAATAAAACAATAGAAGCATTCTCTTTATTCCAAAATCTTGCTAACTTTGCCCAACTCAAAAACAATCAAGATAATATGGACAAGAAGAAAAAAAGAATCCTTCTCGGAGCGCTGGCATTCATTCTGCTCATAGGCATTGCAGGCGCAGGAACAGTGTATTACTATCTGTTCGCCCCGCAATTTCATCCGCAAAAGACAACTTATATCTACGTAGACCGTGACGATACGGCAGACTCCATATATAATAAGGTGAAAGCACAAGGAAATCCCAACAGTTTCATCGGCTTCAAATGGATGTCCCAATGGCGCGATTACCCTCTCAACATCCACACCGGACGCTACGCGATACGTCCCGGCGAAAACGTATATCATGTATTCAGCCGCTTCTACAGAGGTTACCAAGAGCCTATGAATCTGACAATAGGAAGCGTACGTACCCTGGATAAACTTGCACGCAGCGTAGGCAAACAACTGATGATTGACTCCGCCGAAATAGCCGCAGTAATGAACGACTCGCTGTTCCGGCAACGACTGGGATACGAAAAAGAAACGATAGCCTGCCTTTTTATTCCCGAAACCTACCAGGTATATTGGGATATGAGCGTAGACGACTTCTTTAAGCGGATGCAGAAAGAACACCAAAAATTCTGGAACCAAGAACGGCGTAACAAAGCCCAAGCCATCGGTATGACCCCGGAAGAAGTATGTACCCTTGCTTCCATCGTCGAAGAAGAAACCAATAATAACCCGGAGAAGCCCATGGTTGCAGGCCTGTACATCAACCGCCTGCACACCGGAATGCCGCTTCAAGCCGACCCTACCATAAAGTTTGCCCTGCAAGACTTCGGCCTGCGTCGGATCTCCAATGCGCATCTCGCTATCGATTCGCCCTACAACACTTACCGCAACCCCGGTTTGCCGCCCGGTCCCATCCGCATTCCCTCTCCCATAGGTCTGGATGCGGTATTGAACTACACCAGACACAACTATATTTACATGTGCGCCAAAGAAGATTTTTCCGGCACTCACAACTTTGCGTCCAACTATGCCGACCACATGAAAAATGCAAGAAAATACTGGAAAGCATTAAACGAAAGAAAGATTTTCAATTAATATTATAATAAAATAAAAGCAAAAAGCTATATTTGCGATTATTATTTAAACCGTGACTAACACTTAAACAATAAAAAATGAGCAAGCAACTCTTACTTGGCGATGAAGCCATTGCACAAGCTGCATTAGACGCCGGACTTTCCGGTGTATACGCCTATCCGGGCACTCCTTCGACGGAGATTACCGAATATATTCAAACAGCGCCGATTACTGCCGAAAAAGGTATCCACAACCGCTGGTGTTCCAACGAAAAGACCGCTATGGAAGCAGCCTTAGGAATGTCGTTCGCAGGAAAGCGTTCACTGGTCTGCATGAAGCATGTAGGCATGAATGTGGCTGCCGACTGTTTTATCAATTCCGCCATTACCGGCGTTAAAGGCGGCACAATCGTCATTGCAGCCGACGACCCCAGCATGCATTCATCACAAAACGAACAAGATAGCCGATTCTACGGCGACTTCGCTTTAATTCCGATGTATGAACCGAGCAACCAGCAAGAAGCCTACGATATGGTTTACAACGGATTTGCCTTTTCCGAGCAAACCGGCGAACCTCTGCTGATGCGCATGGTAACCCGTTTGGCACACTCCCGTTCCGGCGTGGAGCGGAAAGCGCAACAGCCCCAGAACGAAATCTCTTTCAGCGATGACCCTCGCCAGTTCATCCTGCTTCCCGGCAATGCCCGCAAACGCTACAAACAGCTATTGCAGCGCCAGGACGAATTCATCAAAGCATCGGAGAATTCACCATACAATAAGTATATTGACGGCCCTAACAAAAAACTCGGCGTCATAGCTTGCGGTATCGGATACAATTACCTCATGGAGAACTATCCCGAAGGCTGCGAATATCCGGTATTAAAAATCGGTCAATACCCGCTTCCCAAGACACAATTGACGCAACTTGTAGAAGCCTGTGATGAAATACTCGTACTGGAAGACGGACAGCCGTTTGTAGAAAAACAGCTGAAAGGCTATCTCGGTATCGGCGTAAAAGTCAAAGGACGCTTGGACGGCACACTGTCACAAGACGGAGAATTGAATCCGAACAGCGTAGCACACGCCTTAGGCAAAGAAAACAAAGCCGAATTCGCAGTTCCGTCACTCGTGGAAATGCGCCCGCCCGCCTTGTGCGAAGGTTGCGGACACCGCGACATGTATACCGTACTCACCGAAGTTCTGCGTGCAGAATATCCCGGCCATAAAGTATTCAGCGACATCGGCTGTTACACTTTAGGAGCCAACGCCCCTTTCAACGCCATCAATTCCTGCGTAGACATGGGAGCTTCCATTACAATGGCCAAAGGTGCCTCGGATGCGGGAGTACATCCTGCGGTTGCCGTTATCGGCGACTCCACATTCACCCACTCCGGCATGACAGGATTGCTGGACTGCGTAAATGAGAACGCCAACGTCACCATCGTAATCTCCGACAACGAAACCACTGCCATGACCGGCGGACAAGATTCAGCCGGAACAGGCCGCCTCGAAGCTATCTGCGCAGGTATCGGCGTAGCGCCGGAACACATCCGCGTGGTAGTTCCATTGAAGAAGAACTACGAGGAAATGAGACAAATCATCCGGGAAGAAATCGAGTTCCGCGGAGTATCCGTCATTATCCCCCGAAGAGAATGTATTCAAACCTTAGCACGTAAGAAACGAAACAAGTAAAACCATGAAAAAAGACATTATACTTTCCGGCGTAGGTGGACAAGGTATCCTCTCTATCGCCACCGTAATCGGCCAGGCAGCCCTGAAAGACGGGTTATACATGAAACAAGCCGAAGTACACGGAATGAGCCAGCGAGGCGGCGACGTACAGTCCAACCTTCGCATCAGTGACCGCCCCATCGCTTCCGACCTCATCCCTACGGGCAAATGCGACCTTATCATATCCCTGGAACCGATGGAAGCGTTACGTTATCTCCCCTACCTCAGTCCCGAAGGTTGGCTGGTAACCAACGAGGCTCCTTTCATCAATATTCCCCGCTATCCTGCCGAAGAAGCGCTCAAGGCCGAACTTGACAAGCTTCCTCACAAGATTGTGCTGAACGTAAACGAAGTAGCCAAAGAAACAGGTTCTCCCCGCGTAGCCAACATCGTGTTGCTGGGAGCTACCATTCCGTTCCTCGGCATTGATTACCAGAAAGTACAGGACAGCATTCGCGACATCTTCCAGCGTAAAGGCGAAGCTATTGTAGAATTGAACCTCAAAGCGCTGGCTGCCGGTAAGGAAATCGCAGAAAACCTGATGTAAATCCAAATTTCAATAACCATGAACGACAAATACTGGGAAGAAGAGATAGAAACCATGCCGCGTGAGAAGTTGCGTGAACTGCAAATTCAGCGGCTTAAAAAGACAATCGGTATTGCTGCAAATTCTCCCTATTACAAACAAGTATTTCAAGAACACGGTATTACGGCGGACAGTATCCGGTCGGTAGAAGATATCCGGAGAATCCCGTTCACCACCAAAGCGGACATGCGCGCCAACTATCCTTTCGGACTTGTGGCAGGTAATATGCACGAAGACGGCGTACGCATCCACTCTTCCAGCGGAACCACAGGCACCCCTACCGTCATTGTCCATTCCCGGCACGACCTGGACTCTTGGGCGAATCTCGTGGCACGCTGCCTGTACACAGTCGGCATCCGTAAAACCGATGTATTCCAAAACAGCTCCGGATACGGTATGTTTACCGGCGGATTAGGTTTTCAATACGGAGCCGAACGCCTCGGGGCGCTGACCGTACCCGCAGCGGCCGGTAACAGCAAGCGGCAAATCAAATTCATCATGGATTTCAAAACCACCGCCCTGCATGCCATCCCCAGCTATGCCATACGTTTGGCGGAAGTATTTCAGGAAGAAGGCATCGACCCGGCATCGACCACACTGAAGACGCTTGTCATCGGAGCCGAGCCGCATACGGACGAACAACGCAAGAAGATTGAACGGATGTTAGGCGTTAAAGCTTATAACAGTTTCGGAATGACCGAGATGAACGGTCCCGGCGTCGCCTTTGAGTGTACCGAACAAAACGGCATGCACTTTTGGGAAGACTGCTATCTGGTTGAAATCATCAATCCCGAAACCGGCGAACCCGTTCCCGACGGCGAAATCGGGGAATTGGTACTGACCACCCTCGACCGTGAAATGATGCCGCTGATACGCTACCGCACACGCGATCTCACCCGCATACTTCCTGGCAAATGCCCTTGCGGACGTACACACCTTCGTATCGACCGTATCAAAGGCCGCAGTGACGATATGTTCATCATCAAGGGCGTCAACATCTTCCCCATGCAGGTGGAAAAGGTATTGGTACAGTTCCCCGAACTGGGCAGCAACTACCTCATTACTTTGGAAACCATCAACAATCAGGATGAAATGATTGTAGAAGTGGAACTCAGCGATTTATCTACCGACAACTATATAGAACTGGAGAAAATACGCAAAGCCATCTCCCGTCAGCTGAAGGATGAAATCCTTGTCACCCCTAAAGTGAAACTCGTCAAGAAAGGCTCCCTGCCTCAAAGCGAAGGAAAAGCCGTCAGAGTAAAAGACTTACGAGACAATAAATAACATTTTGCCAATACTTTCCGCGTTATTATACTACAATATTAACAGCGCGGAAAGTACCGGCAAAAGCAAAAAAGAAAGAGGAACGGTAGTCAACCAAGATTACCGTTCCTCTTTTATAGAAAGCCGCACCGATGATGTGATGAAACTCCGTATGACATGATTTGAGTGCCCGTCCTCTTTGTAATCCACCGACTCAAGAGTTACCCCGAAGGGCGTGGCCCGCCATTAAGAACTGAAGCTTGTCTCGGTATTTCATTAAAATTGATGAGTTTCCCGATCCAATCAATGCGGCTATTTTTTCTACTTCAAAGGTAGTGAGTTTCTATGAAAGAAACAAGAAAAACAAGAAAATTGTTTGCCTGCATCCAATGTTTTCACACTTCCTCACTATCGCTAAAAACAAAAAGCGCCGATTACGTAGTTGTAATCAGCGCCTTGCAGCTTTTTTATTCTTTACCTCAGCTTATGCAGCTTTTGCTTTAGCAACAATAGCCTTGAAAGCTTCCGGGTGATTCATTGCTAAATCAGCCAAAACTTTACGGTTGATTTCAATACCGGCTTTGTGCAGAGCGCCCATCAGTTTAGAATAAGACATACCTTCCAGACGTGCGGCAGCGTTGATACGCTGAATCCACAAAGCGCGGAAGTTTCTTTTCTTATTCTTACGGTCACGGAACGCATAAGTCAAACCTTTTTCCCAAGTATTCTTGGCAACGGTCCAAACGTTCTTTCTTGCACCAAAGTAACCTCTGGTCAATTTCAAAATTTTCTTTCTTCTTGCTTTAGAAGCAACATGATTTACTGATCTTGGCATAGTTTTACTTGTTTTTGAATGTTAGCGCCAATGCTTCACGCAGCGGACTTAAAGCTAATGCATTCGGTTAATAACTTTAATAATACTTCGTACGCTTTTGGTTACTTCATAGCTAAGAGTTCCTTAACCTGGCTTACATCTGTCGGGCTGACAAGTGTAGAGTAACACAGATTTCTCTTTTGCTTCTTGGTTTTCTTAGTCAGAATGTGACTGTGAAAAGCGTGCTTTCTTTTGATTTTACCTGTTCCGGTAAGAGTAAATCTCTTTTTAGAACCGGAGTTAGTCTTCATCTTTGGCATCTTACTTATTTTTAAATTATTTAATTATATGGCAACGCACTATACCTGCGGCGTTACTCATTTCTTTAGTCTTCGCTTTGTTCTTCAGCCGGAGCGTTCTTCGGAGCCTCTGCGGGTTTCGGTGCGGCAGGCTTCTTGGGAGCGGCGCTCTTCTTCGGAGAAAGCTGAATAGTCATTCTCTTTCCTTCCAGAATCGGCATCTGATCTACTTTCGCATAGTCTTCCAAATCATTGGCGAAACGCAGCAATAAAACTTCGCCTTGTTCCTTGAATAAGATAGAACGGCCTTTAAAGAACACGTATGCCTTTACCTTGTCGCCATCTTCCAGAAATCCTTTGGCGTGTTTCAGTTTGAAGTTATAGTCATGGTCATCTGTCTGAGGACCGAAACGTATTTCCTTCACATTGACTTTAACCTGCTTCGCCTTTTGTTCCTTCTGACGCTTCTTTAACTGATAAAGAAATTTAGAGTAATCAATAATACGACAAACAGGGGGTTGTGCATTTGGAGAAATCTCTACGAGATCCGCTTCCATTTCCTCGGCTATCTTCAAAGCCTGCGCTATCGGATATACTTTTGGTTCCACTTCGTCGCCCACAATGCGGACTTCTTTGGCACGGATTTGCTCATTAATCCGATGTTGCCCTTTTAAGCTGTCATTCTTCATTAAATAACGTTTACTTCCAGTTTGTTTCTTGTTTATTACTACCAAATTATTTTTTGTTAAGTAAAAGCTGTCTTTAGAACATCGTATGTATGCTATGCTTTTACAATTGGGCGCAAAGTTACCATTTATTTATCATATTTTGAACTTCTTCGTTCACTTTTTTAGCAAAATCTTCAAATTTCATGGTTCCTTGGTCGCCTTCGCCTTGTTTGCGGACGGAAACCTCTCTGTTTTCAGCCTCTTTCTCGCCTACAATCAGCATGTACGGAATACGTTTCATTTCGTTATCGCGAATCTTACGTCCGATTTTTTCGTTACGTTCATCCACGATGGCGCGAACATCGTATCTCTTCAGATAGTCTTTCACTTCCTGAGCGTAATCATTGAATTTCTCGCTGATAGGCAGGATGGCTACCTGGTCGGGTGTCAGCCACAACGGGAATTTACCGGCGGTATGCTCGATGAGTACAGCCACGAAGCGTTCCATAGAACCAAACGGAGCACGGTGAATCATTACCGGACGGTGCTTCTGGTTGTCAGCTCCCGTATATTCCAGCTGGAAGCGTTCGGGCAGGTTGTAATCCACCTGGATAGTACCCAACTGCCAACGGCGACCGATAGCATCTTTCACCATAAAGTCCAGTTTGGGACCGTAGAAAGCGGCTTCACCGTATTCCACCTTGGCCTTCAATCCCTTTTCTTCGCAAGCCTCGATAATAGCCTGTTCCGCCTTTTCCCAGTTTTCATCGCTACCGATATACTTTTCGCGGTTCACCTTGTCGCGCAGAGAAATCTGCGCTTCAAAGTTCTCGAAGTGCATAGACTGGAATACGATTGAGATAATGTCCATTACACGCAGGAATTCGTCCTTCACCTGGTCGGGACGGCAGAAGATGTGCGCATCGTCTTGCGTAAAGCTGCGTACACGGGTCAGCCCGTGAAGCTCGCCGCTCTGCTCGTAACGGCAAACCGTACCGAACTCAGCCAGACGCAAAGGCAGGTCCTTATAAGAACGGGGCGAGTTCTTGTAAATCATACAGTGATGAGGACAGTTCATCGGTTTGAGGAAGTACTCCTCACCCTCTTCCGGCGTATGGATAGGCTGGAACGAATCCTTACCGTATTTGGCATAGTGTCCGGAAGTGATATAGAGCAATTTGTTGCCGATAGGCGGACACATTACTTCCTGATAGTCGTAACGAGCCTGAATGCGGCGCAGGAACTCCTGCAAACGGATACGCAGTGCGGCACCCTTCGGCAGCCACATCGGCAGACCCTTACCTACCGTATCGGAGAACATGAACAAGTCCATTTCCTTGCCGATTTTACGGTGGTCGCGTTTCTTGGCCTCTTCCAGCAATACGAGATATTCATCCAGCATTTTCTTTTTCGGGAAAGTGATGCCGTAGATACGGGTCATCATTTTGCGGTCTTCCTGTCCGCGCCAGTATGCGCCGGCAACGGAAGTCAGTTTGATGGCTTTGATAGGTGCGGTAGTCATCAGGTGAGGACCACGGCACAGGTCGGTAAACGCGCCTTGCGTATAGGTGGTGATGTGACCGTCTTCCAGCTCCGAAATCAGCTCGCATTTATAAGTTTCGCCACGGTCGCCGAACATCTTCAAAGCGTCTGTCTTTGAGATGCTCTCTCTGACAACCGCCTCTTTTCTGGCAACCAGCTCGGCCATTTTCTTTTCGATGGCGGGCAGGTCGGCTTCCTTGATGGCAGCTTCTCCCGGGTCTACGTCATAGTAGAAACCATTCTCGATGGCCGGACCGATACCGAACTGAATGCCCGGATACAGTTCTTGCAGGGCTTCCGCCAGCAAGTGGGCGCTGGTATGCCAGAAGGCATGCTTACCCTGCTCGTCTTCCCATTTGTAGAGAACCACTTCGGCGTCTTCATTGATAGGACGCCCCAAATCATAAATTTCTCCGTTCACGCCGCAAGCCAGCACATCCTGTGCCAAGCGCGAACTAATGCTTTCTGCTATTTGCAGTCCTGTTACTCCCTCGTTGTATTCGCGAACGGAGCCGTCTGGAAATGTTATCTTTATCATAATGTTATGTATAGTTCAAATTTTAGAACGCAAAAATAGCTAATTCTTTATTGATATTCTATTTTTTAGCAAAAAAATGTTATTGCTGCGTATTCGTAAATCGCTTGATAATGTTGTAAGCGGAAACGATACCCCGCTCTCCGGCCTTACTCAAGTCCGAAATGCCCTGCCTGTTGTTACCCAGGAAGATATGCGTCAGCCCGCGATTGAAATACGCTTCGGCGAAATCGGGATTCAGTTCGATTGCCTTATCGTAATCAGCCAGCGCCGCACGATAGTCTTTCAGCATGGACGATACATTGCCGCGGTTATAATAGCCGTAAACGAAGTCCGGAGCCAACCGGATGACGTGATCCAAATCATTCTTCACGATATCGTAATCCATCGCTGTCACTTCCGCCTTCTTCACCTCTTGCGCGCCGGAAACAGCTCCCTCGCTCATGCCGGCTTCCGCTTTCTTGTACTCCAACTGCTTGTAGCGTACCAAAGCACGCATAAAGTACGCCGGGAAGAAAGTATCATCCAGCAGGATACTCTGCGTGAAGTCGTCTATGGAACTCGCAAAGTCCTGCACCAGATAGAAATCCAGTCCGCGCATAAAACGTTTTCCGGCATTCTTGCCGTCCGCCACGATATCCGATGTATGGGCGTCTATCAACGCGAAGTGGAAACGCACCTGCTCTTCCGTCAGCGGAGATTCCATATTGGTGATACGCAACGGTTTAGGGAGCATCTTCGAGTGATTGAGCTCGTCGATGTATTTATGATAATGCACCATACGTTTCACATCACTCAGCTTTTCATAATAGGTCAGCGCATACATAGGCTCGAGCTTGATAGTCACGTTACGGTCTTGCACACGTCCGCGATAATCGCTCTTGTAACGCTGGTCGGCTTCCGAATCATCCGCAATCACAATCTTGCGGTAGTTCTCCATGTTCTTGTCGGACTTCTTACGGGTCTTGCCGTTATCTTGTCCGGAATTACCGTCCGTATTATCCGCCACATCCTTGTCATTGCCGCCGGTCGTCACACCGTTGCGTTTGTCGAGTTGCATCTTCATGACTTTAAACTCGTCCTGCTCGGCTCCCTTACGGTCGCCAATCTTCTTGCGGGCTTCGGCACGGTGATAGTAACCCGCCATAAAGTTGGGGTATTCGTCTATCACTTTGGAGTAATCGCTGATAGCGCCGCGATAATCGCCCGTCTGCGCACGCAACAAGCCACGGTTGAAAGCGGCCATCATATTGTCCGGTTCCATCTTCAGCACAAAATCGAAGTCCTCTATCGCACGGTTGTCGTCGCCTACCTGCGCACGCAGCAAACCACGATTATAGTGTCCGAGGAAGTTGTTGGGGTCAATGTCCAGCGCCAGGTCATAGTCGCTCATCGCGCCTCTCAGATTGTTCTGGTGGAAACGCGCCAAGGCACGGTTAATGTAGTTGCCCGAATTGCGCGCGCTCAAATGTATCGCCTGATCCAAATCGTTTTCGGCTTCCTTGTACTTGGATTGCTGAAGCCGGACAATGGCACGCGCGGCCCAACCGTCAGGGTCGTAACGGTCCATGTCGATAGCCGTATCAAAATCTTTCAGGGCCTGTATCGTATCGTTCTGCTTGAGGTTGACCTCACCGCGCATCAGATACGCACGCGTATAGCGGGGCGCTATGGTCAGCAGCTTGCCCAAGTCCTCTTTGGCGGAATTGAAATCCTCTTTCTGCATGTGGCAAAGGGAAAGGTTATGCCAAAGCACTACATTCTCCGGGTCGTACTTCAAAGCCGTCCTGTAATCCTCTATCGCACCGTCGAACTTATCCTGACGGATACGCGCCAACCCCCTTATCTGATAAGCGCCTACAACAAAAGGATTGCGCTGGATAGCCAAATCGCAATCCGCTTCCGCCCCCTGGAAGTCGTCCAGATTGATTTTGGCCAGCGCACGGAAGAAATAAGGCTCGTATAAATAAGGCTTCGCATTGATTACCTGATTGAAATATTGGATAGAAAGCACGTAGTCCTCGAAATACAACGCGTTCCGGGCAATGGTCATCACCCGTTCCGTATTGATTTGCGCATATAACAACGTGGGCAATAACAGAATTGCCAGCAATATCTTTTTTATCATCTTGTCTTATAAATGCTTGTAAACAAAACAAAAGTAACGTTTATTCATTTACATATCAGGATATGCGGAAGACTTTTTATATTTTTTGAGCCTTTTATACCTTATTATATGGTTTGCTTACTTAATGGTTTTCACTTTATAAGAGCAGCGCGCCTTACCTTTCAGCATGGCATTCAGCTTTCCCTTTATCATCTGCTTGCGCAAAGGGGAGATATGGTCGATGAACATCTTTCCGTCCAGATGATCGAACTCGTGCTGCATCACACGCGCCAGATAACCTTCTACCACCTCGTCATGCTCCACCAAATCCTCATCCAGATATTTCACACGTATTTTGTTACCTCTTTTCACCGACTCATGGATACCGGGCAGGCTCAGGCAACCTTCTTCCATAGACACCTCTTCGCCCGATACTTCCAGAATATGCGCGTTGATATACGCTTTGCGGAACCCTTTATATTCGGGATAATCTTCCGACAGCACATCCAGGTCTACCACCACCACACGAATCGGCAAACCGATTTGCGGAGCCGCCAGTCCCACGCCGTCGGCATGGTCCATTGTTTCAAACATATTCTGAATCAGTTCTTTCAAGTTCGGATAATCAGGAGTAATATCCTCTGCCACTTTTCTCAATACGGGTTGTCCGTATACATAAACAGGTAAAATCATTTCTTTAATTATGAATTATCAATTATGAATTATTGTCTATACACTTATAAAGAAGAGAAACGTCTGTTCTCCAAATAAGTTTGCAGGATAATAGTCGCGCTGATTTCGTCCACCAACGCCTTGTTCCGCCTGTCTTTCTTTTTCAGTCCGGCTTCCAGCATGGTACGGTGCGCCAGAACCGAGGTGAAACGCTCGTCCACATACTCTACCGGCATATCGGGCAACCTTTTTTGCAGGGAACGCACGAACGGTTCTATCCGTTTCATATTCTCGGATGCCTCGTTGTTCATCTGCTTAGGCAATCCGACGAGAATCCGCTCCACCGGCTCTTTGGCCACATAATCCATGATAAAGGCGAGCAGTTCGTGGGTAGGCACGGTGGTAAGCCCGTTGGCAATCATTTGCAACGTGTCGCTGACGGCTATGCCCGTACGTTTTTTACCGTAATCAATAGCTATTATTCTACTCATAATGGGCTACAAAATTACGATTTATATTTGAACTCTTTTTCATACGTATCAAAAAAGATTTTGCCTATGGTGAAAATCTCATTTGATGTACATCAAACAAGTTTCGCGCCATAGGCAAAATCAGATATGCCGGTATAAGGATGAAATCAATATACCAGCTTCACATTATCCACATAAAACGAGTTGCCCGGAGAACCTATGTATGCCCCGCCGTGGCTGGATGTAAACTGCAACTGGATATGGGTGGGGATATCGTCTTCCGTGCCCCATGCCACTTCTTTGATAGGCACGCTCTCGCCCTTGCTGTTCACGGCATAGCGTTCCTGTACCTGCAGGCGCATCATGTGCGCTTTGTATTCGGGATTGCCCGTGATGTCGCCGTACATAATGGAGTAAGTGGCATTATTGTGCCAGTCGTCCGTCGTAGTGTAATAACGCACCACCGCCGTACCCACACGTTTGGCGTAGATATTTCCGTCCTTGTCTTCCCAGCGTTTCTGCAAAAAGAGATTCATTTCGGGGAAGTCCTTTCCTTCCACATCGGTTATCTTGCTGAAACCGGTGGCATGGACACGCTTTTCACGGTCGGACATCTTCACCTTATAGTCAAACTGAACGGCAATCGGCTTCTTGGTGAACGGAATACCGGAGTTCAGTATCTTTTGCGGGTTCTTCGTTCCTTTGATAGGCTCGTGCACGTCGCCGAGGAAAATGGAACCGGCCGCCAATACCGTAATATCCACGATGCCCAGCACCTTTACACTTTCCATGCGGGTATCCAAACGGGCGCAAAAGCCGTCGCCGCGCTTCTCCGGAAACACCGAAGTATTGGTTTTGGTGATACCGGCCACACGCGCCATTACGTTGGAAGTAGCCCAGGGCGAACCACCCATGTTCTTATACGGCTTATTCTCGCGGATAGTTGCCGTGGGGCCGATAGCGTACACATTCTTGGTGGCGCCACCGATAATTCCCGACTCTTTAATTTGACGGTCAATCCATTGATCCATATTTCCGAAAGGAATCATCTCAACCTTATGCTGCGCCGATACCGCTACACTGAAGAGCATTACGGACAGCAAACTCAACAAACGAAATCTTTTACGAATCATTTCTTTATTCTCCTACAAATCAATTAAAGTTCATAATTCCACTGTTTCAGCGCAAAGTCCCAGTTGTCCTGAACCAGTTGCACCGTACGGTCGTCATATTTATATTTATTCTTCTTATAACCTTTCTTACCGCCTACATACTGTTCAATGGCAGCACGGGCATCCGCAAAACCGGGGATGGACAACGCGTCGTAGATGTGTTCCGTCATTCCCATCGCATCGGCTTCAAAGTCTTCGAACTTCACTTCAATCAGATTACCCGCCGGGATACTTGCCTTGTCCGCTTCATACTTATGGTAAAGCTTGGCGTAGACAGACAAGATATTCCGCTCCAACTCCGCCGGAGTAATATCCTGGAGTTTCAACGGCTGGATGGTATTCGTGAAGAAACTGCGCGTACTTTCAAATACCGTGTAAGGATTACGCATCAGGTAGATGAACTTGGCGTTGGGGAACATCTTCACCAATTCCTTCACACGTCCGGTATGCGGCGGGTTCTTGCTGAGGAACTGCGTGCCATGCGTATTCCACAAGGAAATCTTGATGAGCTTGGTAAACGTCTCCTCAAATACTTTCAACTCCGCCTCGCTTATATCGTCGAACAACAGATACTTGTCGGCATACTCCTGCTGGTGTTTGGGCAGGAACCAGAAGTTATAATAAGTATAAGGCATCATGTTTGCCAACGCGAACTCCTCTTCCTGCGGCAGGTCCACAGCCAACTCCATATTGTCCGTAGGACGCTTGTCGGGCATCAGCCAGCTCATATTCTTCTTGAAGAAAGGCTGCCCCCACATCATCAGATGCGGAAATACGGTCTGATAAGTTGTGTTATAGCCGAAATGCTTGTCACAAGAGAACACATTATGCACGAAAGTTGTTCCGCTGCGCCAGTGACCGAGGATAAATACAGGGTCGTGTTCCAGCGGTTTGTCCGCCAACAGCTTCTCGTAGCGTTTGTCCTGCAAAGGAGCCAATGTGGAAAGCAGGCGGCAAACGGCTTTCGTCAGCCGGTATTTGCCCTTGTATGCGGCATCTATCTCACGCCCTTTCGTAATGGCATTGAAAGTTTTCCAGTCTGCACCGACAAGCGTATTGATCGGCAGTTTGTTGAATTCTAATAAACCCATTCTTGTTTAATTGAGAATTGAGAATTGAAAATCGGGAAATAGCCTTTCGGACTAATGCGACAATTCCTATCCAACTCTTATTTGTTAATGTTTAATTTTCATTTCTTAATCATCACTGCTATTCCCTGACGCTCCAGTTCCTTGGCGGCTTTCTCTATGGCCTCGTAATGCTCGGGAGCGATTCCCAGTTTCGGCAAGTCAAGAACGGGAAGTTCTTCGGAGATATGCATGTCCTTATCTTCCACACGGTCGATAATCATACCTACGGCGCTGGTATTATTGGTTATCGGGTCTATCAGGATGAAAGAGCCGGTGGCTTTGTTGGCTTGGTAAGGGTCGAAGAACAGCTCTTTGGCGGTGGTCAACACTACGCGGGCAATTTGGTTCAACTGCATCGGCAGGGTCTCTTTCGTCAACCGGCCGTTCTCGAGGGAGAGTTTCTCCATGGTATTGACATCTACTTTATACCTGATGTTGTCAATACGCGTACGGCTCAAATTGGTGGTTTGCTTGATGAAGAAAGATTTGTTCACATCCATCGGCTCCTCGTCCATCCATACCACCATGGCTTCGAAGTTACGCTCCATCATCGGAAGATTGTCGGGGTGCACCAGCATTTCTCCGCGCGAAACGTCGATCTCGTCTTCCAGCGTCAGCGTAACGGACTGCGGCGGGAAAGCGTAATCCAGTTCTCCTTCGTACGTAACGATGCTCTTGACATGCGATTTCTTTCCGGACGGTAAAGCCATCACCTCGTCTCCCTTGCGGATGATACCCGAAGCCACCTTGCCGCAGAAGCCGCGGAAGTCGAGGTTGGGGCGCAGCACATACTGCACGGGGAAACGGAAATCCTTCAGGTTATGGTCGTTATCGATGTGTACGGTTTCAAGGAAGTCGAGCAAAGACGTACCGTTATACCAGGGGGTACGCTCCGATTTCTCCACCACATTGTCACCGTCAAGCGCAGAAAGCGGAATGCAGGTCACATCGGGAATACCCAGCGGAGCGATAAACTTCTTGTATTCGCCTACAATCTCATTGAAGCGTTCTTCGGAGAAGTCCACCAAGTCCATTTTATTAACGGCAAGCACCACATGCTTGATACCCAGCAGAGACACAAGGAAAGTGTGGCGGCGTGTCTGCGTAATGACACCCGTGCGGGCGTCTACCAGAATAATCGCCAGGTTGGCGGTAGAGCCGCCGGTAATCATGTTGCGCGTATACTGTTCGTGTCCCGGAGTGTCGGCAATGATGAATTTACGATTATTGGTGGAGAAATAGCGGTAAGCCACGTCGATAGTGATACCCTGCTCCCGCTCCGCCTTCAAGCCGTCCAGCAACAAGGCGTAGTCGATGTGGTCACCGGCATTACCCATACGCTTGCTGTCACGCTCCAACGCATCCAACTGGTCTTCGTACAATTTCTTACTATCGAACAACAGACGGCCGATAAGTGTGGACTTTCCGTCATCCACCGAACCGGCAGTAAGGAATCTCAATAAGTCTTTCTGTTCGTCCTTATCAAGGAAAGCCTTTATATCAAGTCTTGAATCATTCATTTCTTAATTCTCAATTTTTAATTCTTAATTTCCTAAAAATATCCCTCACGCTTCTTCTGCTCCATACTCGCTTCCTGGTCGAAGTCGATAACGCGGGTGGTACGCTCGCTCTTGGTGGTGGTCATCATCTCTTCCACAATCTTCTCGATGGTGTCGGCGCCGCTTTCCACAGCTCCGGTCAGCGGCCAGCAGCCCAACGTACGGAAACGCACCATACGCATCTCAATCTTTTCACGGTATTGCTCCGGCAGACGTTCGTCATCAGCCATAATCAGGTTACCGTCAATCTCTACGCAAGGACGCTCCTTGGCAAAGTACAAAGGTACGATGGGAATATTCTCCAGACGAATATATTGCCAGATATCCAGCTCCGTCCAGTTGCTCAACGGGAACACGCGGATGCTCTCTCCTTTATGGACACGCGCATTATAGATGTCCCACAACTCGGGGCGCTGGTTCTTCGGGTCCCACTGATGGAATTTGTCACGGAAAGAGAAGATACGTTCCTTCGCACGCGACTTCTCCTCGTCACGACGGGCGCCGCCGAAAGCCGCATCGAATTTATACTTATCCAACGCATGCAGCAGAGCTTGCGTCTTCATCAAGTCGGTATGTACCTTACTGCCATGCGTAAAAGGTCCCACACCGGCTTCGAAAGCTTCCGTATTACTCTCTACAATCAGGTTCCAGCCATATTTCCTGGCATACTCGTCACGGAATTGAATCATCTCCTTGAACTTCCACTTGGAGTCGATATGCATCAACGGGAAAGGAACTTTACCCGGAGCAAAAGCCTTTTCAGCCAGACGTACCATTACCGATGAGTCCTTACCGATACTATACAGCATCACCGGATTCTCAAATTCCGCAGCCACTTCGCGGATAATATGAATAGACTCTGCTTCGAGTTCTTTCAAATGGCTCAGTTTATATTCTTCTTTCATTATATATTATTTCTTCTGAATTCTCGGTAAAATTAATTCCAGTAACTTATTGACGGATTCTTCCAGGCTCAATGCGGATGTATCCAGCGTCAACGCCGGATGCGCGGGAGCCTCGAAGGGGGCGGAAATACCCGTGAAGTTCTTAATCTCGCCGCGGCGCGCCTTTGCATACAGGCCTTTCACATCCCTGCGTTCGCATTCCTCAATGGGCGTGCTGACGTACACTTCCAGAAAATCATCCTTTCCGATAATATTCGCCGCCATTTCACGGATGTCGTTGCTGGGACTGATAAAAGCCGCAATCGTTATAATGCCCGTATCTACAAACAGCTTGGACACTTCGGCTATACGGCGGATATTCTCTATACGGTCGGCTTCCGTAAATCCCAAATTGTTATTGATACCGCTGCGGATGTTGTCTCCGTCCAAAATGCGGCAGAGCAATCCGCGTTTATGCAACTCACGCTCCAAAGCGATGGCTATCGTACTCTTGCCCGAACCGCTCAGTCCGGTAAACCAAATCATCACGCTGCGCTGCTTCAAGAGTTCTTCCTTGTCCTCGCGTGCCAGCATACGGTCGAAGATAGGATAAATATTATTGTTATTGTCAGTCATAATTCAATTAAAACGGCCAAATTAAGGGAATGAGAAAGATGGATATAAGGAAAGTGATAATGTTCAGCGGAAGTCCGATACGGACAAAATCCGTGAACTTATAATTACCGATACCCTGTACTATCAAATTGGTCTGATAACCGATAGGCGTCGAGAAGCTTGCCGATGCAGCCATACAGATAACCACGAAGAAAGGCATCGGGCTTACTCCCAGCTGTGACGAGATGGAAAGAGCCAACGGGAAAGCAAGCGCGGCGGCGGCATTATTCGTTATCAACTCGGTAAACAGGTTCGTAATGATGAATACGGCGGCCAGCAACACCTGAGGGCCGTAATGCTCCGTCAGGCCGATGATGTACTTAGCCACAGCGTCCGCCACACCGGAATTTACCATAGCCTTGCTGATAGCAAAAGCGCAGGCAATCGTTATCAGGATATCCCATGATATATATTTGGTATATTTACGGGCCGGGAAGATTTTCGTCCACGCCATTATAATGGTCGTAACGGACACGAAGAAGAACATATCCAGCTTAATATCCGGAAAAGCCTCTTTCACCGCAGGCAGTTCGCCCACCGTAGCTCCCGTAATCATCAGAATCAGCAAAACGAGCGCAAACCAGCGTTTACCCTTGCTCGCAACAGGTTCCGTATCCTTGCCGTTGGCAAGCATCACGAAGACGGAAGACTCTCCCCAGGTCTGCACAAAGGAATCGTCAGCCATGACAACCACCGTATCGCCTTCCCTGAAATATTCATTTTCCAAATCCTGCGTATAACTCTGACCGTTACGCTTTATCTCTTTCACTTCAGCGCCATAATGTCGTTTAAAGTTGAAATCTTTCAACTTCTTGTTGATACCGGGGAAACGAGGTCCCAAAACGGCCTCTACCCGATGCAGGTCGCTATGTTCTTCCGGCTCGTCATCCAGTTTCACCGCATCTTTACGAACATCCGGCAATAACCTGGAAGAGAACAGAAACAAATAGACAATACCGGCTACCGCAATAAAAATCCCCACTTTTCCAAGCTCAAACATCGTAAATCCCTCATAACCGGCTTCCAGTATCATGCCATGCACGACCAAGTTTGTGGAAGTCCCGATCAACGTACAGATACCGCCCAAAATCGTTACATACGAAAGAGGAATCAGGAATTTGGTAGCCGGAAGCTTTACCGACTCGGCCCAACGCTTTATAATCGGAGCAAAAATTACAACGACAGGAGTATTGTTCAGAAAAGCCGAGATAAAGGAGATTGTCGGCAACATGCGGAGTTGCGCCTTGAAAACGGTGGTTTTACCTTGCGGAAGCAGTTTCTTGATAAGTTGTCCCAATGCACCGGACTGGCGAATACCCTCGCTGACCAGAAAAAGCATGGCTACCGTAATCATGCCCTTATTGCTAAATCCTTCCAGCATCTCTTTAGGTGTCAGGATTCCTGCGCAAAGAAACAATACCACCACCGAGAAAAGCACCATTCCCGGACGCATCTTGTCCAGAATCAAGGCTATCACCATGCCCAGCAGCGCTAAAAGCACAAATATGATTTCAAACGTCATATATACGAGTCGTTATTTAATTACGCCCGGGCTCTACTATAAACCAGGGGTTCAACAAATCTTCTTTATTATACCGCAACGGTTCTTCTTTTCCGGCTTGATACACTTCCATCCCTGCGGCACGTGCAATGGCATGCCCCGCCGCCGTATCCCACTCCATTGTCGGAGCAAAACGGGGATATACATCCGCTTTGCCTTCCGCCACCAAGCATATTTTAATGGAGCTTCCGCTGGAAATCAATTCCACATCCGAATGACAACGCTTCATTTCTTCAATGTAGTCTTCAGTCTCGGGAGACAGATGTGAACGGGATGCCACAATCACAAATTTATCACGGCTATCCTTTATCGGCAAACGAACGGCTTTCGCCGTTAATTCTTCCAGCGACGCCCCGCCGCGGGCTGTTACATCCGAAAGCTTGTAAGCGCCCAAAGTCTCTTCGGCAAAATAAAGCTCTTTCTTTACCGGAAGATATATAATTCCCATTACCGGAACGGAATTACGTACCAAAGCGATATTGACGGTAAACTCGCCATTCCGCTTGATAAACTCTTTCGTACCGTCCAGAGGGTCTACAATCCACAAAGTCGTCCATGCGCATCGTTCCGTATAGGGCAAATGTTTTCCCTCTTCGCTCAATAACGGATAAGGTGTATTCTGCAGATAACCGGCAATAGTCGCGTGCGCTTTTTTATCAGCAATCGTCAAAGGGGAATTATCCGCTTTCTTTTCTATTTGAAAATCTGATGCCGGATCGTTATAAATAGAGAGGATATCTTTGCCGGCACAGAGTGCTGCATCAATCGCGTCAAGTATATATTGTCGTTCCATATTGTATTCTAAAAATATACAAGGTGCAAAATTAAAAACTTTTTTACCGCCAAAAGTTTTTAATTTTGTTTTATAACTTCTTTTAAACGAAAAAGAGAGATTTATAAGTACTTTTCACAATCACTAAAAATAGAGTTTTCATAATCATTTCCAACAGATTATGAAAAAGGCAGTAACTTCCCAGTTACCGCCCTATCTTGAAAGGAGGGAAATACCCCTTTCTTATGAATTACCAAAAAGAATTCAAATTAATTAATGCGATACAGCAGCCAAGCACCCTGGAAATCCTGACGGTTAGGGTATTTAGCCTTGAAAGCGTCACGAGCGCTGGCAGCAGAATTCCTGTCTGCGTATGTGCTTACAATCACACGATACATGGCAGCATCCGCATTAAATGCAATGACCGCATTATAACCTTCCTTATCCAAGAAGTTTTTCAGGTTCTCCGCATTGGCTTTCACGCCGAAGCTACCGCATACCACACTATAATCTTTCAGTCCGTCAACACCTGACACTACCGTCACCTTTTCCTGACGTATCGTACCCACAGGTGCACTTTCCACCACTTTAGCTTCTACCGGAGCGCTAACCACAGGAGCGACTTCCTCCACCGGCGCGGTAGTCTGCGGCTCCGCCAGTTCCTGCTGTTTAGCCTTTTCGTATGCTTTCTTGTAAGCGCTTTCACTTGATTTACAAGAAGAGAATGCCAGTACCATACATACTCCCATTCCTAACACTGCCAATTTTTTCATCTTTTCTTTTTATTTTTTGTTAGTAACTATGTCTATTCTCAAATTACACTCAATATTTACGAAAAACGTATTTCATTCCTTCATAGTTCAATCGCATCTTCTTATTCGTCAGCTCTTCCACCTTGAACGTCCTCTCGCCGGTGTCTCCCCAGCCAAAGAATTTCTTATAACTTGCCGAATTCACCAACTCTTCATGCGCAGCCTCGTTTCCGGAACTGTTATCCGGCCACAAAGTTATAGAAATTTCATCATCTTTCAACTTATAATAACCATAAAAAGATTCATAGTTTCCACTTTCATTCATACAATACGCCAGAAAGCTGCCTTTTTGAAAACCATAAAAGATACTGTCCACTTTCTGCACTTCACCATCGGGATACTGATATTCGCGCAACTGCCATTTTCCTACCCAGTCGGAACCGCCGTCATTCATACAAGACGCCAATCCCAGCACCGCACACATCAAAAGCAATAGTATTGTCCCGTTCAGCAATTTTTTCATATATCTCTTTTTTATTTAGAAAGCAAAAGTACGCCGAACCGCTTATCTTATGGCCTCTAATGCCGTTAAATATAATTAAAATGTATGTTTTGTCGTTTTTCATGGTACAGATTTCTAAAAAACAAGAATCCATGAACAATCATTCAAAATATTTTGTTAGCTTTGTCATATCAGACCTAATAAAAGAAAGGAGTATTATTATGAAAGGATTAAATGTTTTAGCAGCTTTTTTGGGTGGTGCAGCGGTAGGTGCAGCCATCGGTATTTTGTTTGCCCCGGAAAAAGGTGAAGATACGCGTCACAAGATTGCGGAAATTCTCCGCAAGAAAGGCATCCGGTTGAACCGTAATGAAATGGAAAACCTCGTTGATGAGATTGCCGCAGAAATTAAAGGCGAAGCAAACGACTGATTCAAACCACATTTCAAAACAAAGCCACTATGTTTGCAGACGACAACAGCATTGAGAATATCCAGCAGTTATTTTTCGATTTCAAGAAATATCTGAAACTACAAAAGAAATATACCCAACTGGAAGTAGCGGAGAAATTAACCATATTACTCTCAACGCTCATACTCGTATTGTTGATCGTCATTCTCGGCATGGTGGCTTTGTTCTATCTCTCCTTCACCCTGGCCTATATATTAGACCCCATAGTAGGCGGATTAATGGTAAGTTTCGCCATGATAAGTTGTTTCCACATCTTATTGATTGTGCTAATCGTTGTATTCCGCAAGAAAATCATTATTAATCCAATGACCAAATTCATTGCAGGATTATTCATAGATAACAATAAGAACTAAAATATCATGAATATGAATGATACCGTCCAAACAGAGATTCTCACACTGGAAGACCTTCAGCAACAAAAGGCCGAAGCATTAGAGGAATTGCGCGCCCAACAGCAAATTATGGCCGATACCGCCCGGAACCTGTTTGCTCCGATTGCTCCCGCTGCGGACAAAGGAACAGCCATCATGCGTGCGTTTAATACCGGCATGGCCGTATTCGACGGAGTTATGCTTGGAGTAAAGCTGATGAGAAAAGTCAGAAAAATATTCAGACGTTGAAAATCAACCGGCCTATAAAATTATAAATGAGGATGCTCAAAACTCTGCCTGACATATCATGTCTGTCATTCAAAGTCTTAACGCACCCCCATTTTCATTATCAGGTTGACTTTATATAGCCATCACTTGCCCGCCAATCACGCCTGCAATGGCACTTGCCACCGCAATAATCACTTTCAGAATCTTATCCCAAACCGATACTTTGATACTCATTGTCTTTTGATTTTAATTATTACTTTATCTTTCATCGCAAATCGTAATTTATAAACCACAACTTGGCTTATCCTAACGGATTTTCCTCTTCTCCGCTATCCGGGCCGCCATTACCATTACCGGAAGAATTATCATCGGCGGTTGTGCCTTTCCACTTCTCAAACTCCACTCCCTGTATCAATGCACGAGTAGTGCCAATAGCAGCCGGACGCGTATATTCCGGAGTAAACTGACAACGTAACGCCGTCACCTGATTCGGATTCACATCTTCCGCTTTCTCCGTTCCCTTACCACGTGTACGGGCTTTCATCGTAAATGTACCCAAACCGTTCAAACGTACCGTACGGCTATTCAGCAGGTGCATCCGCATTGTCGACATCAAATTACGGATTACATTCTGTACATCACCCGGCGTCAGTGAGGACTTCTCGGCAATACTTTCCGCCAGTGACTGCGTATCCACCGCTTTTCCCACTTTTTTCAAACTCAAGTGCCATGTTTTAATACCGGCTTTCGTCGCCAGTTGCGACTGTCTTGCATAATAAAATAGAGGCATACTATCTCTCCTTTACATTTTTAATTAAACTTCATTTTAATTCTTGTTTCGTTGATCAACAGTGCAAAGGTGATGATATATACGGGTATAAACAAAGAAAACAGCCTATGCTGGGCTGTTTTCTGAGAATGATTTATAATACGCTCATTTTCTTATGGTTATATCTTTCCGATTTTATAGTTCATCTAATACACCATTCCCACTATCCACAAAGGTAACTTCTTCCCCGTAGCAAATTCTATATTATCGGCAAGAATAAAGGAATCCGGCAGATCGGCTATTTGCTTAAAAGTCTTATCCGCTCCACCCACCTCGAAAATATATTTATGGTCGACTACAAAGTCCCCCTGCGCCTTTCCATACTCCACCTCATGGTTTACGGACAATTGATTCACCGCAAACGTCTCCCGTACCGTACCAATCTGCACCGGTGCCGAAGCTACAGCATAAAGCAAGTTCGGATTCTGGAGATATATTTTATCCGGTTTTTGCATTTTCTTGACAGAAGTCAAATCAGAATACAACAGTGTAAGTAACTCCGCCCTATTCAAATTTTGCAGATAAGTGATAACCGAATTCCGGGTCAGCCCTATCATGCCTGCCAATTTCGTAATATCCACCTCGTAAGGCACGGACGATGCAAGTACACCCAGCAAAGCTTTCAGCTTCCTTATATATGCAGGATCCACACCACACAACAGAGGCATCTCTTGTTCAAGAATGAAATTCACCACATTCTCAATGTTCATGTAATAATCCTCGCGATTGCCGGTAAAGAAAGGATAATATCCCTCATGCAGATATTCATTGAACATTTGCACCGGCCGGCATTGTGCATTCACATCCTGACAGATACTTCCGGCATTCTCCAGCACTTCCGGCAACGTCATCACCGGAAAGCGGATATCCTTATAAAACACCAGATATTCGCGGAATGACAATCCGTACATGTTATATGCCAGACATCTTCTTGAAAGGTCTGCATCGGCATTCAATATGTTGAGTAGCGACGAGCCGCTAAACACCACCTGCAGCGACGGGTACAAATCATAGATTTCTTTCAATTCCTTGCTCCAAGTGGGATATTTATGCACCTCATCCAAAAACAAATGCTTACCGCCTTGAAGATAAAACTTTTCCGCTAACTCCAGTAGTGTATGATTACTGAAATAAATACTATCAAGTGTACAGTAAAGTGCTATTCGGCTTCCCGGCGGATAGTTTAGTTTGATATATTGCAACATCAGTGTTGTTTTTCCCACACCGCGAGCCCCCCGAATGGCAATCAGACGATTATTCCAATGAATCTTATTCATCAATTCTCTTATAATATCGGTACTTGTCTGTACCAACATTCTTTCTTGTTTTAAAAACAGACTATCCATAACTGAAATTGATTTTGTTACAAATATAGCAATTTGTTTAGAGCAGAAAGCAAATTATAGGAAAATTTGTTTAGAGCAGAAAGCAAAACACCGTAAAATTCATACCACAAAAACAGCCGAAATCACTTTAAAAGTAATTCCGGCTGCGCCTAAAACAAAGTAACCGCTGTTACCTGTCGTTTATTCAACTTTCTTTTTACGAACTATCAATGGAGCCCCCAGTTCTTCACGCTCTACCACTTCAAGAAAACCACTTTGTTCCAGTTCGAACAAGGCAGGATATACGCGTAATTTGTCAGCATTAGAATTCTTCAAAATAGAGTCAACCTCAATAGCATCAGAAAAAGAATTGATATAATCTATAATTTTCTGCGTATCAATAGCTTTGTAATTATCATTCATACAGTAATTTCTATCTAATCAATTTCGTATATATAATTGCTCGCAAAGAATTAGGTATTAATCTAATAGAGAAACGGACAAACAGATTTTGCATGAACTCAGAAAAAGAAATAAAATGCATTTGTCTCATCTTTTGCAAAAAATGCAATTCACTTATCACATATCTCCATCCTCCTCTTCTTTTAAACATTTCCGGAGAAAAGCGGAAATACAGCAAGCTTTCCTGAATATTATAAAACTTAGCTCCATTCATCAACATGCGTATCCATAAATAGTAATCCTCAAATAAAGGAAAATGTTGGTATCCACCGGCAGCCAATACCGCACTCTTTCGAAACATCACAACCGGATGATTTATAGGATTACGACGTTTTGCAAATTGTCTTATATCATCAGGCAACTCCGGCAACTTTCTTACAGATTTTACATCCGAAATATCATCTTCAAATTCATCAATCCAAGCTCCAACCACGTCTATATCTGAATACTTTTCAAAAACAGCCAATTGTTTCTCAAAACGATCCGGTTTAGCAATATCATCTGTATCCATTCGAGCTACAATGTCATAAGAACAATGTTTAAGACCTTCATTCAAGGCTTTTCCCAAACCTTGATTGGTTGGCAGAGGGATAATTTTAAGGGTTGGATACTTTGCAGAATATTCTGATATTATATCATTCAAATCACTACCTAAAGGACCATCTTCTACTAAAATTACCTCGTCAGGACATGTAGTTTGTGTAAATATACTATCCAAACTTTTGCAAAAAGCAGAATAAGACTCTTTATAATATACAGAAAGAAGTACTGAAAACCGCATCTACAGATATTGATATATAATTTACCATGGAACAACCTATAATATTATCCTAATAATAAAATTATAGAATATTAGAATATAAACTGGTATGGTATATAATAACCTGTTTCTTTTGTCAATTCCCTCCAAAACATCAATATACCATATAATACAGCAAATAAGAAAAAACAAAAACGCCATTTTGAGATACGAACTTTACTCATCAAAGCCGGTACTAAAAATATATTTGCTATATAACAAACACTGGCTAATCGCTGAGATAAAGCTCCAAAAGAATTAAAAACTAAAAAAGAAACTATACCTACAAACAGCATATTAGAAAGGAAGAATCTTTTCCTATCAGTAAAACTAAATAAGGAAATGAAGCATATGAAAATATTAAAAAATAATCCTATAGAAAACGTAACTTCATTCAATTCTCCTTCATGCCCTCCACTGAGATAAAAAGCAAGCCGATTATCTGTACCAACAAGTGGTACCAACAACCGATCAAATATTTGAAGAATGACATCTGGATATTTTGCTATAAAAAAAGAAAAAATTAAGACTAATATATATATGTATATAGGATATCTTTTTGAAGAACAGCAAATAGGAATAATCAGTAGAAAAGTTAAGCTCAATACATGAAATAAAGCACCTAAAACAAGCAAAAAAATAGCACTAACCTTTTTACTTTCCAGCCAATAATGACATGCATTCCAAACAAATGCTGCCATTACCCCATGGCGAATTACATTAAAATTAAACGATAAAAAGAATAAAGCTACATACAAAAAAAAAGATAAAGACAAATTACTTGAAAAATATGGGAATACTTTCTTAAAGTTCAGAATTATAATAATTAACAAAAGGAAAGATAAGATTTCAAATGGTGCATGTAAATATCGCAGTATAGCAGAAAGTATTACATAACCAGGTTCTAAAAGAAGAAAATCAGAAGTAGTAAGTTCTGTAATATCAGATGTATTCTGAAAATGCATTACATAAGTAAAATAATCCGCACCTATACCATCTCTAAAAACAACCAAAATAGTTAGAAATAATAAAAAGCAAAAAAGAAGATATTCTCCGAGTTTCCTAAACTTACCATCTTGACAAAGTAAGGATGCAAGAACACCTTCTATCAGTAAATATATATATATATACATAAAAAAATATTCTTATATAGAATGAAATAATTTTGAATAGGCAAGAATCATTTTCTCTTTAGTAAACTTCTGTTCAAACAGACTCTTTGACCGTTCTCCCATTCCAATTAAGTCAACATTCTTTTCCAATAAATCAAGTAAAAGTAAAGATAGTTTCTGATAATCAGGTGGTATCAAATAGCCACTTTTCCCATCTTCAATCATTTCAGGAATTCCAGCAACTTGAGTAGATATGATAGGAAGAGAACAGCGCATTGCCTCAAGAATAGAAATTGGCAAACCTTCATCCTTACTTAATAAAATAAATACATCTGCAGTCAATAAATAAGAGGTTACATCCGCTACACTACCAACAAACTTAACCTCTGTATGTATATTCTTGCGACTAAAATTCTCTAATTCATTTCTAACATTTCCGTCTCCAACTAATGTTAATGAATATCTTTTCTGCAAATCATTAGGTAAAGATGCTAATGCTTGAAGAATACCCATTTGATTTTTTCTGTCGCAAAGAGTTCCGACACAAACTAATTGAATAATAGAAGATTTAATATCTCTATCCTTCTTAATAAATGACTTTATTTCCAACCCATTATAAACAAAAAATGTTTTATCAAAAGGAAATTCTGGATACAATTCTCCAAATTTTTTACGCGGATAATCTGCCACGAATCCTACTCTATCGATATGCGACAATGTGTAACGTTCTAAATATCTAAATAATGGTCGTAACCATGTAACATTCAATAAAGGAAATGTCTCAAAAAACATTCCCCATATATCTCCACTGGAATGTAATGATAGCAAGATAGCCTCTTTACCTTTTTTTTTCCTTCTTAAATATGCATAACAAGTAAAAAACTCATGAAAATAAACTATATCAACAACTCGATTTTCTTTTTTATATTTATTTACTATATAAACATGGTTCTTCAAATATAAAATATAGAGCAGCAGCAATGAGCCTACAGTGGTTCTTTTAGCCATTGAAAAAATACGTGTTCGTAATGTTTCCTTACTTTTAACTTTTCCAAAGTTATAATTCGTGCTCCACGCTTTATAATCCCCTTTAGAAATGATATTCATATCCACATTTAAATCCGAGAAGCTATCAGCTGAACACTTCAAACCACTAAGAAATTTAGAAGCACCATTAGGAGCTTCTAACCAGCCAGAGTATACAATATCAACCTTTTTCATTACAAAATTCTTTTAATAACAATTCTGTTGACTTGATCTCTGAAATTCCCCAATATTTTTCCACAACCTCTCTCTGAGAATCTTTTATTTCAAGCCGATATTCAGAAAAAGCATTTTCTATTTCTTGTGTCTCTTCCATCTCAGTTTCAATTTCTTGATTTTGATTACGTACATTTTTAAAGCGTTTTTCTTCCATAGTTGAATTTGCAATATAATTTACTGATTGCGAAAAAATATAATGAGGACGATTCAAATAGATGCAATATCCAATATGTGTACCTACCGCATTAGAAATAGTCATATCTGCTAACTTTATCAAACTTTTCAACCTTGAAAGGAAGCACACATCAAAGCGATTCCCCGCAGTTACTATAACACAATTACTATTTCGATATAATGAAACTATTTCTTCATTCAAAGCATCCAACCAGTATAGCGATACCAATACCGTATCAAAATCATTACGTTTAGAATTAATAAAAGTAATAAACTCCTGAATATCATAATCAGCTGTTACATTTTTTATCGAATGAGAAGGAAACACTAATAAAGTCCTTCCTATTTTAGCTTTCGTGTGTTTTAGCTCTTCCTCATTAAGAAAATCTTTAGCATAATGAATATAAGGCCCTATTTTTATTATAGGAAGCCCTATTCCACCTTGCAATAAAAATTTCTTTCGATTCTCTGAAAATGTAATTATTCTAGAAATTTTCCATAAACGCTCATTTTTAGGTATTACAGAACCTAAAAAGACCCCATGTTCAATATAAGCATCTAAATCTCCCTTATAATGCATATATTCTTTTAAAGCATTAGATATACCATAATAATTATTATCCGTAACTTTATCATTTGGATAATATGGCAGGGGAGTTGCTAAAGAAGAATAATCAAAAAGATTCAATCCACTCCTTTTTTCTATTTCTTTCTTATAAATATGCCCATTTTTTATTTTTATAAGGCTATTCATCAAAAATATTAGAAACTCGGAACGAATAATCAAACTACGGATAGTATCTAAAAATATTTTCATGTCACACTATATCTCCACTTTTCCAATAAAGTATTTCTTTATGATTACAAGGTTTAAAAGGTTCTATTCCAATATGATGAGTACACCTCATATTTTCAGGCGGCAATTGCATATAGTCTCCAAAATACTCTCTCAAATAAGCGTCATAATTATTGGGGATAAAAAAAGTATATCCTTCAAAGACATGTTCCTTTAAAGGAAACACAAAATGTTTAGAAAACTGAAATGTTTCATTAATCTCCATTCTATAGGCTAACTTTGATGCCCCTAAATAATCTGAATGAAATAATTTATTGAAAAATTGATGTATAGGTAGATTCAGTAAAGAAATAATTTTTCTATTTATTCGTCCGATTGTCTGTTGAATCAATGATTTTATAGGAGAGTGTAATTCTGAATAATTGGTACCATGCAAAAATAATTTCAAATTTCTTTGCATAAAAGGGTATCGAATATAATCCATTGGGAATATATCAATAAAAATACCTTTATGACAATTTAAACGAGCAACATTTTGTTCTTCATAGGTGCTGTATTTATCCCTTAATTTAGTGATATACAACGGATACTTTTTATCCGTCTTTCTTGTCTGTAAAAAGACATCATCGGGAAGTTCTTGTTGTGCAATTTCTATAAATTTTTCATAATCATCACTCAACATAGCAACATCAATATCATCATCCCATGGAATAAATCCATTATGTCTAATTGCTCCGATTAAGGTTCCACCATCCAACCAATACTTAAGATTATTCTTACGACAAATGTCGTCAAAAACACGAAGTAACTTTAACATTACTAACTTAGCTTGTCCTAGTTCATCACAACCTTCTTCTCTATTATCTAATATCATAATATATTATAAATAAACTACATATTTTTTTTACGTTTTATTAGACTGTATAAAAGCCCCTTTTCATTTCTTGTTAAGCCCAATAACAAAACTGTTATTCCTAAAAACAGGATAAATAACCCTGTAGTGACAAATAGTTTCATCCACCCCTCATCCATATATAAAGCAACATAAATAGGTAATGGCAATGTTATAACTGTAACTACAAATATTTTAACAACAACTTTCACAAAATACTCCCATAAAGGTAATCTGATCAGATTTACCATATAAATTGGTCTCACTACAGAACAGACAAAATTTAATATCGCTTTAAGAGCTAACGCAGTCCATGCATCACAACCAACTTTTAATAAAAAATAAGCTAAAGGAATATTGAATAATTTTATGATAGACATTAAAAGTTGATGATTCCTCAAATTACCTGTTGCATAGACAGAAATCCATAAAGGTGCCGAATAAGAGTCAACAAGTGAATACAATACAACAAAAAAGATAAATAAAGAAGTATCAGTAGGTACCTCACCTAACCATAGATGCAAAACAAAATCAACATTTAATAAGACTGGTACAGATACTAAAAATAATAAATAGTAAGAAATCTTCGATGTTGAATAAATTAAGTTTAAAAAATAGATTCTATCCCCCTTTGCATAAGTTTTGATTATCTGTGGTTCAAATGCTTGCGTAAAACTATGCAAAAATGCATTTAATTGTCCATTAACACTGTTAGCTATACCTAATGCAGCATTAGCAACTACCCCGACAAATATATTAAAAAATATAACTATTGATTGAGTTATTCCAACATCAACAGCACTTACCAGTAAGCTCCAGCCTGAGTATTTTATCATTTTAGCCAGCAAAGAAGAATTCCAACAAAAATGATAATTACATTCTTGAAACGTTCGTTTACAATGCCAATAGTACCACAATAGAGTTAACAGTCCCACTAAAAAAGTAAGAAAGGAATATAAAATCAATTTATCAAAAGATAAATAGATTAATAAATATAGTGTCCCTAACTTTAATAGCACTTCTATAATACTGGTATAAGCAAAAAAATTCATTTGCTCATGTGCAATAATAGAAGAATGATATGGAGTCTTTATAATACTTACAACAAATGAAAATATTGCAAATTGATACGCCCAATTGGCTGCAAACAAACGACCATCCGGCAACACAATTTTGGTATTAAGAAACCATAACCCTACTGTCTCTGATAATATAAAAATAATAACAGCAAGAATCCAATGGGTATTAATACTCATAGAAAAGGTCTTTTTCAGCCTTTCCTTATCATTTAAACCTAAATCATATGCTAAAAACCTATATGTCGCATTTGTCAATGCACTTTGTAAAAATGAAAAAAGGACAACAACACTTCCTATTACATTATAAACACCATAATCCTCTATTCCTAATGTTCTAAGTACAACTCTTGATGTGTATAGGCCTACACACATCACTATAATCATTCTTAAAAACAAGAAAAAAGTATTCTTTGCGACCCGTTTAGTGTTTTCTGAATTATCCATTTAATTATCCTATTTTTCTTGCTAGTGTATTCTTTAACTAATGTAACTTTGCAAGAAACGGCTTCCTTTCTCTAAATCTTGATTCACTTGCTTACCTAATACTTCCTTCAAATATTTGGGGGGTAATCCAAATCCCGGTCTTACAGAACGTACATTTTGTTCAGTAATAAGCTCCCCTTCTTTCATATTTTCTGCTACATATAAAGAACGGCAAAATTCTCTACCAGACCTCATTTTATCTGTCAATTCATAAGAAACCATACCAATTGACGCCTCTGCCATTCGCACATCTTTAACCATTTGGGTAAACTCCTGTTCATTCATTGAAAAAGATGCATCAGGTCCCCCTATTTCACGATTAACAATAAAATGCTTCTCAATCATTGTAGCTCCCATCGTAACAGCTACAATAGGAGAAACGCTACCAATGGTATGATCTGATAACCCTGATTGTACGTGAAAACGCTCAGATAAATTTTTAATCATACACAGGTTAGCTTCTTCGACAGGTGCAGGATACGAAGACGTACATTTCAATAAGGTTATATCATTATTACCAACTGAACGGCAAGTATCAACTGCCAATTGTATATCATCCATTGTTGCTATACCAGTAGATATAACAACAGGCTTCATTTTACTCGCAACATATTCTATCAAGGGCGTATCGGTAATTTCAAATGAAGCTATCTTATAAATCGGATTATTCAATGATTCAAGAAAATCGACAGCTGTTTTATCAAAAGGCGATGAAAAACAAATTAATCCTTCTTCTTTAGCTACATGAAATAATTCTTCATGCCATTCCCAAGGTGTATAAGCTTCCTGATATAAATCATATAGAAATTTTCCATCCCATATAGTACCCTGTTTTATCTTAAAGTCTTCTGCATGGCAATTTAAAGTTATTGTATCAGCAGTATATGTTTGCAACTTTATAGCATCTGCACCTGCCCTTTTAGCAGCCTTTATTGTTTCTATCGCAATTTTTTTCTGACCATTGTGGTTTGCAGACATCTCTGCAATAAGCATACATCTATTTTTCATTTTCTCTTATTTTATCATTCTCAATATTTCTTCCATTTTCTCCATCGTATCTGTTTGAAGAATTATATATCCTAAACGATCCAATGAACTCATAATTACCGCATCCGAATACGGTTTTATATCGTATCTAACAACAGCCAAAGAATATGATGACTTTACAAAATTGACACAACGTTCATAATTCAATGTATTAAGAAATTGTATAGCTGAACATTTATGGTATTTATGAACAATATCAATAGGCATACCTAATGAACAATTTATTAGATTTCCCAACATATCTACACCTGTAGAAAGAGGTACTAAATCTGATGTAATATAATCTCCACCCAGGCGACAGGCGATTTCTATTATATAAGCACCAGTATCATTCAATTTAACTTCTGTATGAGAAGGACAATTCTCCAATCCGATTAACTTGATAGCATTTAAAACTGTATCAGCAATGAGTTTATATTCCTGTTCGCTTATCCGTGCAGGTTCTATATGTGTATCTTCGACAAAATACCCTTGTTTCTCACCTATTACCATTTTTTCTGTTATCGCAACAATACTTGTTTCATTATTTTGGGTAAAAGTTTCTACACTGAATTCACGTCCTACTATAAAGTCTTCTATTAAAACTTGATGATGACGAGAATATAACATAGCATTTTCAAAAGCCTTTCGTAATTCCTCCATACCATTCACCAACTGAACTCCTCGACTGGCAGAGGAATCTACCGGTTTCACAACATAAGGGAAATCACAAAAAGCGCTCAATTCTGTACTTTGATTACATAAATAAAAAGAAGGTGTCAGGATTTGATTTTCTCGGAATAATTTTCTTTGAAGATACTTATTTGTACAAATAGAAGCAACATTTGATGACATTGCAGGCAAGCCAAGTTCTTCAGATATAGATGCTACAATATTAACAGGGGCATCGGAAGTCGTAAGAATGCCATCAATATCAAGCTCCAAAGCGTATTGCTTCAGCATATCTAAATCCAATGTACTTACAACTAGCGCTCTATCTGCATACTGCATACCAACAGCAGAAGCATTCATATCTGCAACAATCGTATAGACACCTAACGATTTAGCTTTCTCTATTATTGGAAGCTGCATTTCACCAGCTCCTAGAATTAAAAGCTTTTTCATATAAAACACCGATAAATATTATAGATTTAAAAATATATCTTTCACTTTCACTGCTTGAGATTCATAATTAATATCTAGCTTTTTATAATAAAAGTTTGTGATATCATCTAGACAAAAACTCAAATCACCTGAAAGAAAATTACCCAATGGATAAATAAAATGTTCTCTTTTTAAATAATTATAAAATTCAATCTGATTATCTACATAATAACCTGCTGCAATCGGTAATTCTACTGCCAGAGCTTCATTACATATAGTACTCGCTGAGAATATTCCTAAATCAGCTTTATTAAATAATTGAACAATCTCTTGAGCAGAAGCTTTGATATATCGATCTATATATTTATAATGCTTTTTAGAAATATGAACAGTATCACCAGCTAATACCATTACATTCAAAGATTTATCAAGTAATAAATTAATTAATCGATCTGTTAAATTATAAGGATCAGCCCCACCTATTCCCAATATAATATTCTTAATTTCATTGCACGCAGGGCGAGTATATCTATTTTCCAAAAAAGGTTTTCTCAAAAAAGCCCATTCTAAGCCACCATAAAAGCGAGTAAAAGTTTCTAAAGAATAAGAATCAATACTACAAGGATCTGGACAGAAAAGTACGTCACAATAAAAATGTCGAGTATGGATATCATCAATACATACTAATTTGCATCCTTTCAACTTTATTGTTTTCTGAAAATTAGTATCAAAGAAATAGTTATCCAGTACCACAATATCATCAGTATTTAAAGAAGAAAGAAAAGCGCTATTATATTGTAGTATATCATTTCCTTCTAATGGAAGGTAGCTGCAAACATTCGTTATTTCATTTAATTGATAAGTACTTGGTTTATAAGTTGCAAAAAAACATATAAAATGCTCCCGAAGTATATTAGCTAAAGCCAAAGTGCGTGTAAAATGACCATAACCAATACTTTTACTAGCATCTGCTCTTAGAACAACTCTTTTTTTCATTTTTTCATCAATTGATATTTCATCTCTGCCAACTGCCAATCAATTTCAGTATCTAAGTCTTGTACCTCCAATTCATTCAAGATCATAGCACCTGTATTTTCTCCCCAAAAATCATTATATTTACAAAAAGACTGCCATGTAGCTATATAGAACTGACCTGCATCATGATATATTGTTTGCAAATCTTGTGAACGAGAGTTTACAAACTGTGGTTCTCTCATTTTTACACGTTTAAAAGAATCTAGAATTAAAGATCTCTGAATAGGATATGAAAAGGCAACTATTGGGAAAATAGAATCATATCTACTTTCTTGCATCTCTTGATACGCTTTCTTTAATATATCTTTTGTTATAAAAGGTGCTGTTGCATAAATACAACTAATAATATCAAAAGCCTGATTTCTCTCATGATAATAACTTATCACCTCATTTATTACATCAGATGTGGTTGCATAATCATTCGCTGTATCAGCGCTTCGCATAAAAGGAACTTTTGCACCATATTGTTGTGCAATATTTGCAATTTCATCATCATCTGTAGAAACCATTACCTCATCAAATAATTCAGATTGTAATGCAGCTTCTATTGAATACGCAATGATAGGTTTACCCATAAAAGGCTTGATGTTTTTTCGTGGAATACGTTTACTACCACCACGTGCAGGAATAATTGCTATATTTTTCATTTTTTTTGTTTAATAGTTAAATTTGGACTATAACCAAAAACGATACAATTATCAGGTATATTTTCATCTTTCACACCTGAATTAGCCCCAATAATTACATTATCACCTATATTGCAATCTCCAATAATAGATGAATTAGCACACATTTGAACATTCTGTCCCAAAGTAGGATAAATACCTCGATTATTTCCCACTGTACAATTTTGGCTAAAACTGAACCCTTCCCCATATCTTGCTCGTCCCATTACACTACCTACTGGGTGATCTAAAGTAAAAAAATCAGGAAGTTCTACCTCATGATACAAATCACATGCATTCATTATCTTATTCAGATAGTACAATTTATCTGCCAACAATTGATTACCCGTTTCATAAGATATTGTATTGGCAAAATAATAGAGAAAAATAGTATATTGAGCAGATTGATAAGGATTAAAAATGTTTCTCCATTATATGAATAATACTTGTTTACTGTATGAGAAAAACAATACTCACAACGAGAAATTACTCTTTTCATTTTGAATTTTATTAATCCTATATCTTCTTCGCTCAGAAAGAAAAAAGAGGATAGCTGACGTAAGAGTTGTTGTTCAATAGTTTCCAGCGGAATAGAAGTAATCATTTTTTTATATATTCTATAACTTTATTAATCACATATTCCTGCTCCTCATCCGTCAATGTAGGATACATCGGCAAACTAAGACAATGTTCATAATACTCCTCAACTATCGGTAAATCTCCTTTCTTATTACCTAAATGCTGATAGTATGGCATAAGGTGAAGAGGCACATAATGTACTTGAGCATAAATATTATTTTCATGCAAATAGTTATATAGGCCTAAACGGTCTTCCACCTGAATAACATACAAATGATAAGCATGATAAATATTATCTGCACTATAAGGAGTAGTAATACCTCTAATTTTTGAAAAAGCTTCATTATACCTGTCAACGAGTTGATGACGACGATTTAATCCCTCTTGAGCACGTCCCAATTGAGAAATACCTAAAGCAGCTTGAAAATCGGTAAGACGATAATTATACCCTAACTCTTGCATTTCGTAATACCAGCCACCATGATGTTCGTGAAGCTTATCATCATCTTTGGTTATGCCATGAGTACGATACAAGCAAAGCTTATCATATAACTCCTTATCATTGGTTGTTATCATACCTCCTTCACCAGTTGCAATATGCTTTACCGGATGGAAAGAGAAAACCGCACAATCTGCGAAATTACCATTTCCACAATATTGTTTTTCTCCTTTACTGTCAATGAAAAATCCTCCGGGAGCATGACAAGCATCCTCCATAATCCATAAACCGTACTCATCGGCAAGTTTTCTAAAAGCCTCCAAATCCAAAGGATAGCCTGCAAAATCAACAGGAACAATACCCTTATAAGTTCCTTTGGGAGCTGCTTTCAACATTGCTTCCAACTTATTGATATCCATCAGGTATGTATCCTTATCAATATCACAAAAAACAACATCACCGCCACAATAACGAATGCAATTAGCACTGGCTGCAAAAGTCATGGGAGTTACTATCACTTTATCTCCCGGTTGTACGTTCAATGCCGTAGCTGCAAGGTGAAGTCCAGAAGTAGCATTATTCACAGCTACAGCAAACTTTGCACTAACATATTCAGCAAACTTTATTTCAAACTCTTTTATTTTAGGCCCTTGAGTTAAGTAATCGGACTTCAGCGTTTGGATAACTGCCTGAATATCGTCATCTGTAATATATTGACGTCCATAAGGGATAGATTTATCTATCATTTTACTTCAAAATTAGGATCTACAAACCTTTTAATATTCTCACGCATAGATTCTACTGTTTCCCATTCTGTATTGTTATCCGAACTATAATGAAAGCCCTCCGGAACAGGGACAGCATGATGATGTTCTATAAATTCTTCACGTGTATGCTTGAAGGAAACAGAAGGAAGAATCACATAATACTTACCTAAATCAATCGTATCCAACGCATCCGTCACGGTTATCATTTCTTCATGCAGTTTTTCACCCGGCCGAATGCCAACCTCCACTTGAGGTAAATTGGGAGCAATGGCTATCGCCACATCCTTAATATGATATGAAGGAATTTTAGGAATAAATATTTCACCACCTAAATGATGTCCTATAGCATACATCACTAAATTAACACCCGCCTGAAGAGATATATTAAAACGAGTCATACGCATGTCTGTAATAGGTAATTCTTTAGCTCCGCTATCCCGTTTATTAATAAAAAACGGAATTACAGAACCACGAGACCCCATAACATTTCCATAACGGACTACCGAAAAGCGAACATCCTTTGAACCGCTGATATTATTAGCTGCAGTAAACAATTTATCTGAAGTCAACTTAGTCGCACCATACAGATTGATAGGTGCACAAGCTTTATCCGTAGAAAGTGCCACTACATGGTGGACGCCGGTAGCCAAAGCCGCTTTTATCACATTTTGAGCACCATGTACATTCGTTTTAATACATTCTTCCGGATTATATTCAGCCGTATCCACTTGTTTTATGGCAGCAGCATGAATAATTACGTCTACTCCTTCGCAAGCTCGAGTTAAGCGTTCCAAATCGCGTACGTCACCTATGAAATAACGCATCTGTGAATACTTTACTTCCGGATACTTTTGCTTGAGCTCGAACTGTTTGAGTTCATCTCTCGAATAAATTATGATTTTTTTTACTTGTGGATAGTCACGAAGAATAGTTTCCACAAACTTCTTACCGAAAGAACCTGTTCCTCCAGTTATTAATACAGATTTGTTATTAAGCATTATAATGAAAATTAGTTAAGACAAATACAATTAATAAAAACTCCCCTATTCGTTATATGTAATATATTTACGGTGTGGATAATTAATCTTTCGATAAATAGATAATAGCCCATTAGCAACTGAAAGCATGTTTAGAGAAGCAAGTAATACAAATATTTTCGTAATATTAGAAGGATAATACTTTACCACAGTCCAAAAAGAGATATCCGAATAATGCTGATTATATTTTTTCTGCAAACGACCACCACTATAACAAAGAAGTCTCTGCCAATTTCTCATTCTCAATAGTAATAATTCCCTATATAAAGTCTGAGACAGCCCAACATCTGTATAAAAATTCAATAGATTCTTTTCCACTAATAGTATATCAGATAACGATTTACGAGAAACAGAAGAACTGTATGAATTCGGATTATAACAAACATAGTGTACAAAAGCTAATGGTAAATATACCACCTTATCTGCATAATAGAATAGTTTATGAGAAACTAATTCATCCTCTCCCATATCTATGCCAGGTATAAATCTAATATTATTATCTTTATAAAGATTATGTCGAACTAATTTATTCCACACAGCTACCATAGCATTAGTTAGAAGAGCTTCAACGTACTCTCTTTTAAATTTGGGAACATAATCCGCACTATAAACTTCTTTTTCTGGATAATTTATATAACAATCTGCCACTACAATATCTGCATTTTCCTCTATAGCTTTTGAATACATTTTTTCAAGCATATCAGGTTCACAATAATCATCACTGTCAATATGAAGAATATAATCACCCGTAGCAGCACTCATTCCTGTATTACGAACTGCGGCCAACCCGCAATTTTGTTTATGGTAAAGCAATTTAAAACTGATAGTACCAGTATAATCCGCTATAAGCTTTTCTACAATTTTCATACTATCATCTGGTGTACAATCATTTACAATTATACATTCCACTCCCTCTGTATAAGTTTGATTCATTATAGAACGTACGCAACGCTCTACAAATTTTTCAACTTTATAAACAGGAATAATAATAGATATATTCATCATCATATTTTATTAAGTATACACAGTAATCAACATAATAAACTCAAATATCCTGATCATTAAGCTATTATTTTAGATTATCATATTTTCAAACAGCTTTACAGTCTTTTTAAAATAATGTAATGTGCTCTCCATTACGAAAGCATTCAATCACACCCGCACTGGCTACCATTTCAGATGTTGTCAATCTGTGAGAAGTAAGAATACGCTTGTTTATGCAAGATATGAACTCCTGCAGCTCATAACGAAGCCCCTCACCCGCATATGAATAGAAATACTTTCTGTTCATGTTTATATCCTCATAGCGAAGCTCGAAATAATCAGTTTTCCACCAGGGAGCCGGAACATAAGCGTAACCGCGGGTACCGGAAATAACCAGATTGCCTTCCGTCTTCACTCCTAACCCTATCTTAAACGAAGCCACGGCAGAAGGGTACTGCAAAATCCCTTTGGTGTAAATATCAACACCACCTCTGAATGAGGAAAAGAACATGAGATCCTTATAGCCGGTACCAAGAAATTTAAATATCGGCAATAAAACAAAGGAGATATTCTCCGTCACACTTCCTCCGGCTTGAGAAGGGTCCATTTCACGAAGCCCCTCCTGTCGGAGTGTAGACAGGGAAGCGTCAATATCGACAATCGTACCTATCAGACCGGATTTTATCAGGCTTATCAAATGATTGAAAGCCGGAAAATGGGCCGTCTTGTTTGCTTCCATCAATGTAAGATACCGTTCACGCGCGAGTTCTATGAGAGAAACAGCTTCTGTTGAAACTAAAGTTAACGGCGTTTCACATAAGACATGCTTATCATTCTCCAACAGCCATTTCACATAAGAATAATGCGTCAGGTGAGGAGAAGCCACATAAACGGCATCGACACTATTCAGAAACTCTTCCGGTTCAACAGTGGAAACCGGTATGGAATATGTATCGGCAAATGCATCGGCTTCCGTCGGATTGGCAGGATTGTAAACAGCCGTAACCCGAACACCGTTTACATGTTGTACCTCCGGGAAAAAACGGTTAGCAATACGACCTGTACCGATAATACCCAGGCGGACAATATCTTCATTACGAAGTTGGGTACTTGAAATACCCTCTGTTCTTTCCAGATACACAACCTCGCAGTATTCCTTTAGATAATCAAAATGTCCTTCCCAATCCGAGCCTATGGCAAATATGTCGACATTATATCTCTGTATGTCGTCAATCTTTTGACCAAGATATTCCTCTATGATTATCTCATCGGCAAGCCCGGTTTTACGCACATTTTCAATACGCTCCATTACATTGTTGCGTACATTCAGCTTGCCGCGATCCAAATCAAAATTATCGGTAGTTACCCCTACTATCAGATAATCGCCCAAAGCTTTGGCACGCCGGAGCAGATTGATGTGTCCCTGATGCAACAGGTCATAAGTGCCGTATGTAATCACACGTTTCATCTATCACAAACTATCTAAAGTAATTCCACCTGATGAATTGTTTCCGCCAAAGCAGCAAGAGACTTCTCATCCTGAATTCCCAAATGGGAAACTCGAAAATAGCCGGGAGTTCCCCCAGGCATTATATAGATGCCTTTTTCCATCATCTTTTCAAAAAGGATATCACCATTTCTTTTTACAAAAAAACCGGTAATGCAATTGGAAGGGGTTTCTGCCGGTACTTCCCAGCCATACTTTTTACACAGACCTCTGAAATATAAAGCCCGTCCCCGGACAGTGGAGATTATCGCATCAACACCGCATGCCACATCCCTCTTCAAGCGTTCATGCAATTGTAAAAAGAGGGTAGTAGCCGGACTATAAGGAGTCTGGCCACGCTGAAGATTGTTCAGGTTCTCTTCAAAATCAAAATAATATCCGTTAGCATTGAAAGAAACGGAAGACAATTTATCAGACAGTATTACAAAAGAAAGGCCGGGAGCTATATTCAGACCTTTCTGGCTGCTGGTTATACAAATGTCAATACCCAATTCAGCCATATTTAAAGGGTCTGCTAAAAAAGAACTGATGGCGTCAACAACAAGAGACACATTATATTTTTTACAGAGGACAGATATCTTTTCCAAATCAAACAACTGTCCTGTAGATGTTTCGTGATGCTGGCAAAGAAATATTTCCGGTCGTTCCGATGCAACTTTTTTTTCCAAATCCTCATAATCGATATCTTTAGCGAAGGGAATCTTATATAAGGTAGAAGAAAGGTTATAATAATCACATATGTTTTTCCAACGATCACCGAAAGAACCGCCGGATATAATAAAAATTTTCTTATAGCGGGAAACGTAATTAGCAACGACAGCATCCATTGCTCCTGTACCCGAAGCGGTATAAAAGATAACCTTACCGGTCGGACAGCCTATCAGGTGCAAAAGCATTTGTTCTGAAGATTTCACTACTGCAGAAAAAGCTGCCGTACGCATATAAGGTATAGGCCGGGATGCTATCAAGGAAATTTCAGGCTCTATATTGCCCGGAAAAACAAATGATTCCATAATTTATAATTAATTAGAATAATCTACAAGACCTACCGACAGTAAGGAAAAACGTATTGTTCCGCATAAAGAAGGTCGCTCTCGTCATCTATCTCATACCACTTCAAACCGGGAACATTCAATACATAAACAGGAGATACGGAACGTGACATACGAAGAAGTTCGTATTCATAACCCAGTTTGGGCTGTTCGGAAAGGATGACCTCGTAATCCCTGCACATCTTGTCATAGAAAGCATGGGATAGCTTATGAATACCCACAAGCTCACCTTTCACATCAACATCATCTTTATTGACAGAACAGTTGGTGAGAGTATGCTCCGAATCGTATTCCACATAATACTGGTCCTGAAACTTGGTTACAGGAGTTATCAGCATCACATCTGAAAATGCACAGTCAAGCAGACTGCGGATCGCCTTCGGTTCAAATATCAGATCGGATTCAAGTAACAGAAAATCATCGTCACCTAAAACCTCACGCGTATTATAAAGCGTATACATGCTGTTCGTTTCAGCATAAAGAGGACTGAAACAAGTTTCTATCATCGGATAATCCTTCTTCAGCTCCTCGTATACCTCACATCGATATCCCGTACCGATAACAATACGGGTGATTCCGCAAGAAAGAAGAACTTCTATACTGCGTAATATCATCGGCTTATCGCCGATGGAAACAAAACCTTTGGGAACAAGGTCGGTATAGTGACCAAAGCGGGTACCCATGCCCGCGGCCATTATCATTGCCGTCTTAATCATTTGTATGAGGTGTCAGGTCTATAGAATTGAGTTGTTTACGGAAATAACGGTAAATCAGAATAATGGTCAGGACAGATATGGCGCCTACAACGATAGAGGTACGGATAACCATCGAAGTCCAGGACACGTCCCAATCACTGAAATTCTTCACCAGAAAAACCACGGTAGTACCCAGATAGCCGAAAGAATCGGCAAGGTATATCAGGAAGACGGTGGTACTTACCACTTTCAAGGAAGCAATCAACCGTTCGACCAGATAAGTAAAGGGGATATATCCCATATAAAGTCCCAAGCCGGTAAGGATCATCCAGGGAATGGAAGATATGTATCCCCAAACATAAAGCAGGGTGGCAAATATCATCAATACTCCCCCAAGCAAGGTTATCACATAGATGATATTCAAGGCAAGCCTGTTATTGCGGACAAAGACTATGAGCGACATGAGCAGAAGCACAAAAAAGGCTATGGGAATCTCTGTCTGGGTAAAAACGAAAGCACCGTTCACATGAAGCTCGCTCCAAATGTCGGCAGCGAAAGAATCACGAAGTTCACGAAAGACTGTCAGCGCACCGTAAAAAAGAATCAGAAGGCAGATACCACCGAAAAAACGGCGGAGAAAAAGACGACGTTCCGCACCGTTCATAGGAAGACGTTGCGAGCGGAGCTTGATATCCATTGCAGTGGGAGCGGGCACCTGATTCAAAAGGTAGACACACAGAAGCATGAACGGAAAGCAGACAGCACCGGTTACAAAAGGCATCCAATACTCGGTGACGGGAAAAGCGTCGAGGATGAACTGCCCCATAGTCTTGACAAGACCCGAAGAGATAATCAACGCGACACTCAAACCCACATTCAGCACCTCACTGATACGCCGACCCTCAATGTAACTGAACAGAACACCCCAAACCATACCGAGGGGAAGACCGCTCAGAAAAATCGAAAAAACTTTCAGATACGGAGGCAAAACGGCAAAACCCAAAAGCGCAAGCTCGGAAAAGCTCATCATACCGATGATGTAATAAATGCGCTGGTGGGACTTCATTCCGGGAAGCAGACGAACGCCTATGAACTTGGACAGTGCATAACCGATTATCTCGAAAAGGACATAAAGAATCTTGATGTCAAAGCCCCACAATGTTTCACCGGAATACAAACCGACTGTGAAAGGTTTGCGAAAGGCATAGGCACAGGTATAAACCAGAAATATCAAAATACTGGCATACAAGGCCAAAACATAAAGAGGAGAACGGGAAAGGTAACGCTTAAGCATCAAAATTATATTTCAAAATAGATTTATTGATTCAGAACTTTTTTCCGAACGCAATATTCATAAACGTCATAAAAAGTATCTTGGTATCAAAGCCCCAGGAACGATGCTCCAAATAGAATAAATCATAACGCAAACGACGGATCATTTTTTCCAAAGTATCGGTATAGCCATTGTAAAGTGTAGCATACGAAGTGACTCCCGGACGAATCTGGAATAAATAACGATAACGGGGATCTACCTCCATAATCTGGTCTATAAAGAACTTACGTTCGGGACGGGGGCCGATAAAGGCCATATCACCGCAGAATACATTCCAAAGCTGGGGAAGTTCGTCCAGATGATGGTCACGAAGAAACCTGCCGACTTTCGTCATACGAGGGTCTTCAGCACCGGCATAGAGGGCAGGGCCATACTTCTCCGCGTCCAACTTCATGCTGCGGAACTTATAGATATTAAAGGGACGACCGAATCTGCCGATACGCTCCTGCTTGAAAATAGCAGGACCACCATCTTCACGTTTCACGGCAATATAGCAAATCAAAAACAGAGGAGAAAAAACAATAAGCGCGCCAAGGGCAAGAAAACAATCACCTATACGCTTCACATTGCGCTCGAAAGCATTCATTCCGTCGGGAATGAAATGGTCATCTTTCTCAATTGGTTCCATAAAATAAAAAGTCTTAGTTTAGATAGTCGAATAGTTTAGGTTGATGAGTGAAATTATTCTATCACTTCATAGGGGTATTGGTTTTCTTCAAAGCTCTTTAGCTCTTCTATTATATCCACTTGCTCCAAAGTCAAATCCGCCTTATTCCAAGTGGCAATAATGTCATGAGCTTGCCTTGCCAGTTCTTCATCATAAACTTCGCTATAACAATAGACAAGAAGTTGAACTTTGAGCAAAGATGCAGGCAGTTTAGGAAGAACTTCCCAACTACGGTCCAATACCTGCTGAATGTATTGCTGCTTATGACCATTATCATAAATGGTAGCGGCAAAAGCAGCTAAAAGACCGAGGCAAAGCTCAGCTTCAGACTCTACAGTCTTGCCGCGAGTGCCATAAAGCTCCAGTGCCTGCTCGTAAACTTCACGGTTCAAACGTGTAAATTCGTCTACATAGATAGGGCTCCCGTCAAGCCCGTAAGTGAGAAGACGATGGGCTAAGGAAAATAATGAATCCATTGATTTGTGAATTATGATTTGTGAATTATAATACTTAGAAAAAAGAGAATTACTCTTTTATGGGTTCTACCAGAGAAGGCGGAATAAAGGTAGTAGCTACGGCCATGACACCCTCAATATTAACTACTACACGACGGTCATGGCGAATACGGACAAACTCGCCGATTACTCCCTCAAAGACACCACCGGTAATACGTACTTTCTGCCCCTTAACCAAATGCAATTCGGCCGGCTCTACATAAAGAACCGCTTCGTCACAATTGCCTGCCACCAGAATAAAACTACGCATTTGCGCCTCGGGAATTACAACCGGACGGCAATGCTCGCGATTCATAATAAAACGTATAGGCATAGACGGTTCGAGTTTATCTTTCAAAACATCTATACGCTTACGGGTGGAGTAAACAAAAACGAGATTGTGAATAGCCGGAAGCAGTTTACGGACGCGTTTCCCCGATTTCATGATATATTCATAGCGCATCGGAATGAAGTTCTCAATATTCTCGGCATCCAGAATTGCTTTCAACGCTAATTCGCGGCTATAAGAAACACGAATCGCAAACCAACATTTATCTACGTCATTTTCAGTAGATAATTGTCTACCGGGTTTACATTGTATCTCAGAAGATTTATTTGCTGATAAACGGGGCATTAATCTGTGATAATCGCAAGATTGGGAATAACATGAAGCCTTGTGAAAAGGGTGTTCTTTAGGGACACCGGAGTAGCGTAGTACCTACCGGTCAAGTCATGTAATGCAGTTATTTCCAATAGTTTAGTTAGCATCCATATTGTTTTAGAACTTCCTACCATCACGGAAAAAGAAGTAGAAAAACAGTTATGTTAGTTATTAGCTTACAAAAAGCTGAAAACGAATAGTCTAAAAAGAAAAAGCATCTTTTAGACGTTCGTTTATTGTGCACAAAGATACAACCTATTTCTCAAACGGGCAAAATGTTTAATAAGAATATTTCCCAATAGAAGTTCTTATTTAGATAAATATCTTTAAACCAGTTTATTATCTACACTTAAAAAGACCTCATTATTACTTTATTATTTATATAAATAATGCTTTAAAAAATCCCCCTAAAAAGAGTGTCTTTTAAACGAACGTCTAAAAAACACTTCCCCCTTCCAGGTATAGTAAATTAATTACCAGCCCATTACCTCTCCACACGCCTCTACCAAAGAAAATACATAACTCAATTTGTTTGTGTATATCACCGATAAAAACTACTTTCGGCCTCGATTATTTTTTCATCATTAATTATCATAGGGCATAAAAACAAAGAAGACGATGAAAAAAGCTATAGAGAACAACAAACTAAAAAAAACAAAAGTGTAAGTAAAGCATTTAGTAAATCAACAATAAATCAAGGCATTAAGAAAAAGCGGGGAGCCAAGCCCGGTGCTCCCATCACAGGTATAAAAGAACATCGGGAAATCATTGAAAAAGCCTTTCTGGAAATGTATCTGAAAGAATATTTGGAAGTGGCTCCCACAGCCGGAATAACCACTTTAGCAAAGTTCCTTTTTGAGAAAAAACTATTCTTAACCAAGAGTAATAAACCCATAGCAACCAATACTATCAGAGGCGAACTTACCGATTTGCTAAAGGATATGAACTGCGCAAATCCCAGAGGAAAACAGAACAAGAAATAAGTAAAAAAACGCCCGTAATTAATGATGAACAACCTATCAGGAAAGGCTCTACCTTTGCCAACTATTAGTAAGGATTAAGCCACACTGCAAGGATGCTGTTTCTTCCTCAAGAGAAGCAGCATCTTTCTTTTTTCCACTACTTGAACCCCACTGAATATTACCTGTTTTTTAAATCTACAAAATTAAATGATGATGAACCGAAAAAAGCCTGCTTCACTTCACGAAGCCATTCGTAATCTATGGAAAATCCGTATCATGCTGGAAAAGAATTACACGGAAAACTGCGCCACATGGATGGCAAAACGTATTGAAAGTCTCATAGACCACATGCAATACGGACATGCGCTCATTGCCTATCATAGGCAGGACGGAACATTCAGACTCGTCAGGGCAACACTGCTTCCCTACAAAAACATGTTCAGACAAGACTATGACATCGCAAGAGTTACAACTACCATTGCATATTGGGATATCGAACAACAAGCATGGAGAACTTTCCAACTTGAGAATTTCCTTGAATGGAGCCCCGTATGTTGATTATTAATCACTCAAAAATTAAAACAAACTATGGCAATGAATTATGGGGGAATCATGTATTTCCCATTGACTGTGAATTTCTTTGATGACGCACCGATAGAACTCGTAGAAGCCAAATGCGGACTGGCAGGAATTACTGCCGTAATAAAACTACTGTGCAAGATGTACAAAGAGAAAGGCTATTATCTGTTGTGGGACAAAGAGCAATGCACGCTCTTTGCCCATAAAACAGGCATTGAAGAAACAAACATGGAAAAGATAATCTGTATCCTCATAGACAAAGGATTTTTTGACCGTAAGTATTACGAAGAACAATACGTGCTGACGTCCGCCACCATCCAAAGGGTATGGCTGGAAGCTACCAAACGAAGAAAAAGGGACTTGAACACCCTACCCTATTTATTGGAAAGCTGCATACAGGACGAAGAAAACAGTATACCAAACAAAGAATATTGCATGCAGCCTGCAAACATTTCATCCCAAAATGCAGACATTTCCGAACAAAGTAAAGTAAAGCAAATAAAAGCAGAAACAGAAGAAGGGAGTTCCGACGAGCATTCTCTTCTGCCTGTACCGGGATATGCCTACAACAAGCAAACGCATAATTATGACGGATTGATATTCACCCTACGGCAAATGAAAATCACAAAAAACGAAGAAGTGAATGCCATTTTGCGCCTGTCCGACTATGGAAGGCTGAAAGGTTACGTATGGCAAGTGATACACAACACGCGCTGGAGTGAAATTGTAGCCAAGGGGAAATACCTCATCGCCGCATTAGTCAAAGAGAAGAAAAAGACAGGGAATTAATATCCGGAAATTAAAGAAAAAACAGCAAAAAAATGAAGTTAACATCATTGGCCGCATGATGTTAACTTCATTGCAACTACGATGTTAACTAACTGCATGGCACACAGTTAACTTCATCGCAGCAATACTATCAACTCTTACACGTAAGTCTCAAGCAGTTTCACTCTCCCGCCTTCCGGCACGATTGTTACTTCCTGAACAGCAGCAGGCAAAAGCACCGTTTCCCCCGCACGCAGAGTTATTTCGTTCTGATTGTCATCCGTCAGACGGCAAGAGCCTTCCACGCAAATAAAGATAACGAATGAGTCCAGTTCCGAATAGTCACAAGTGATTTCTTCCGTCATATCATATACGGAAGTAGTGAAGTAAGGACTTGCTACCATTTCAACGGGCTCATTCTGGATACGCTCGTATTCCGTACGGAAATCGTCTTGCACATCGGAAAAATTAATGGCATCCATCGCCTGGCTGGTATGCAAATCACGGGATTTACCATCCTTATCTTTGCGATTGTAATCGAAGATGCGATAAGTTATATCGGAAGTCTGTTGAATTTCCGCAACAAATGCTCCGGCTCCGATACCATGTACGCGACCGGCAGGTACATAAAACACATCCCCCGGTTCTATTGTGCAAGTCTGAAGTACTTCGGCAAACGTTCCGTTGTGCACTCTGTCTTTATACTCCTTCGGAGTTATCTCCTCGGAAAAGCCGGAAATCAGTTTCGCGCCTTTGTCCGCGGCAATCACATACCACATCTCGTTTTTACCGAAACTGTTATGACGCTTCTTGGCAAGTTCGTCACCCGGATGCACCTGAATGGATAAATCCAATTTGGCATCAATAAATTTTATCAATAGCGGGAATTTACTTCCAAACCGCGCATAGTTTGCTTCACCCACCAACTCGTCTTTATATTTACGAACCATTTCGGGCAAAGTATACCCTTTGTCCGCACCATTGGCTACTACCGATTCACTACCTTCTACCGCTGAAACTTCCCAACTCTCGCCTACATTCGGCAGAGTTTCATCCAAGTGTTTGAATGGGATAATCTTGTCGCCACCCCAAAGTGTCTGTTTCAGGATAGGCTCAAATTTTAGAGGATACATTCGTTGTTTTTAATTAGTACAATTCAATACTGTTACAATACTTTTTCAGATTAACGCGACAAACATACAAAAAATATCAATTTGTATTCTAATTGTTAAACGCTAAACTTTCATAAAATGTTCTCTACATTTCTTCTCAATTACTTGGGGGAACAAAAGAATTTCTCTTTATTTGCAAGAAAATTAAATAATACCATGAATATGATAGACACTGCTCCAACAGAAAGTAATTTGTCCGGTTTGGACAGAAAAAACTTTCAGAAGAATATAAACAGCAAGAAAACAGATTTATATATCCTCAAAAACGCTTTGGGCATGGAAGTGGCGGTAACCAACTACGGTTGTGCAATTCTTTCGATTATGGTGCCCGACAAAAACGGAAAATATGCCAATGTTATTTTAGGCCATGACAGTATAGAGCATGTAGTCAACAGTCCCGAACCTTTCTTAAGTACCACGGTAGGCCGTTACGGTAACCGAATTGCCAATGGAAAATTCACTTTATACGGCGAGGAGCATCAATTGACCGTTAACAACGGCCCCAATTCGCTGCACGGCGGACCAACCGGCTTTCACGCCCGTGTATGGGATGCGGTTCAGCCCAATGAATCGACCGTCATTTTCAATTACACATCCGCCGACGGCGAAGAGGGCTTTCCCGGAACTTTGGAAGTAGAAATGACCTATCGTCTGGAAGATGAGACAAACGCCCTGGTTATAGAATACCGGGCTACAACCGATAAAGCTACTGTTGTTAATTTAACCAATCACGGTTTCTTCAACCTCGCAGGTATTTCCAACCCCTCGCCTACCGTTCTGAATAACATCCTCACTATCAACGCCGATTTTTACGTTCCTATTGATGAAGTGTCCATTCCCACCGGAGAGATTCTGAAAGTGGAAGGTACTCCTATGGATTTCCGTACTCCTCACGCCATCGGCGAGCGTATTGATGATAAATTCCAACAATTGGTAAACGGAGCCGGATATGACCATTGCTATGTATTGAATAAAACGGAAAGTGGTGAATTAAGCCTCGCCGCCACTTGCACAGAGCCCGTAAGCGGACGTACGATGGAAGTGTATACCACAGAAAACGGCGTGCAGCTCTATACAGGAAACTGGCTGGGTGGATTTGCAGGCGCTCATGGAGCAACTTTCCCCGCAAGAAGCGCCGTGTGCTTTGAAGCGCAATGTTTCCCCGATACTCCCAACAAGGCGCATTTCCCATCGGCAGTATTGCTTCCCGGAGACGAATATCAGCAAATTACCATCTATAAATTCGGTGTACAAGAATAGCGCATCAATGAAATAACTAACCTAATTATAAACTTATAAATTTTTCAAAACCATGACACAACAAAAACAGAACGGGAACATCGTTGCCATCATCGTAATGATTTTCTTGTTTGGTATGATTTCATTCGTAACAAACCTGGCTTCACCAATGGGTGACATTTTGAAATTTCAATTTGGCGTACCCAACTGGATGGGCACTCTCGGTGTATTTGCCAACTTCATCGCCTATGCTGTAATGGGATATCCGGCAGGCAATATGCTGCAAAAAATGGGATATAAGAAAACGGCTCTCATTGCCATTACGATAGGATTCATAGGAGTAGGTATCCAGACGCTTTCCGGTGTGGCCGGCAGCTTCGGTATTTACTTGTTGGGAGCATTCATTGCAGGTTTTTCCATGTGTTTGCTCAATACGGTAGTAAACCCTATGCTTAACTCCCTTGGCGGCGGTGGAAACAAAGGCAACCAGCTTATCCAGCTCGGCGGCTCATTCAACTCATTGGCAGGAACTTCCGTAATCATCCTGACCGGTATTCTGATACCTTCCATTACCAATGCCAAAATCAGCGACGTATTCCCTCTGATGTACGCAGCTTTGGCTATATTCGCATTCGCATTCATCGTTATCTTCTTCTCCACCATACCTGAAAAAGAAAAAGCAGAGGTAAAAACCGATTCCACTCATTCTCAATACGGACCTCTGTCATTCCGCCACTTCATATTCGGCGCCATCGGTATCTTTGTTTATGTGGGAATAGAGGTGGGAGTACCCAACGTATTGAACAAATGGTTACAAAATCCGGATTTGGATGTATTGGGTGTAAATGGAGCAGGAGCAGAAGCCATTGCAGGTTCCGTTACCGCTACATACTGGTTGCTGATGTTGGTAGGCCGTCTTATCGGCGCAAGTATCGGTAGCAAGATTTCAGCCAAAGCGATGTTGGGAACAGCTTCTGCCATAGGAATTATCCTGGTTATCTCCGCCATGTTCGCGCCAACAGACTCAATGGTAAATATGCCGGTATTCAAGAACAGTTCCGAAGGAATGTTCGGACTCGTACATGTGCCTGTCAATGCGATGTTCCTTGCGTTAGTCGGACTTTGTACATCCATCATGTGGGGTGGAATCTTCAACCTTGCCGTAGAAGGATTAGGTAAATATACGGAAAAAGCTTCCGGAATCTTCATGGTTCTTGTTTGCGGCGGTGGTATCCTGCCTCTATTGCAAAACGCCATTGTTGACTGGAATGACGGAATCGGCTACCTCACAAGTTATTGGCTGATTGTAGTGGCCCTCGCCTATCTGCTTTATTATGCACTGATAGGTTGCAAGAACGTAAACAAGGATATTAAAGTTGATTGATAGATAAATACAGGTAATTAGATTTATTCACCTTAAAAAACAATATCATGGATATAGAATACGTAAGAAGCCGTTTCATCAAGCATTTTGACGGAACAACAGGAGCTGTTTATGCTTCTCCGGGTCGCATCAACTTAATCGGTGAGCATACCGACTATAACGGTGGTTTTGTATTCCCCGGAGCAATCGACAAAGGTATGATTGCAGAAGTGAAACCCAATGGCACAAACACAGTCAAAGCTTATTCCATCGATTTGAAAGATTATGTGGAATTCGGTCTGAACGAAGAAGACGCTCCCCGCGCCAGCTGGGCAAGATATATTTTCGGTGTATGCCGCGAAATGATTAAACGCGGTGTAGAAGTGAAAGGATTCAATACCGCTTTTGCAGGCGATGTGCCTTTGGGTGCAGGTATGTCCTCTTCCGCTGCATTGGAAAGTACTTATGCTTATGCATTGAACGACCTGTTCGGCGACAATAAAATCGACAAATTCGAATTGGCTAAAATAGGTCAGGCTACGGAACACAACTACTGCGGCGTTAACTGTGGCATCATGGACCAGTTTGCTTCCGTATTCGGTAAAAAAGGCAGCCTTATCCGTCTGGATTGCCGCTCGCTGGAATATCAGTACTTCCCGTTCGAGCCGAAAGGCTACCGCTTGGTACTGGTAGATTCCGTAGTAAAACACGAACTTGCTTCGTCCGCATACAATAAGCGCCGCCAAAGCTGCGAGGCTGCCGTTGCCGCTATCCAGAAAAAACACCCGCATGTGGAATTCCTGCGTGACTGCAACATGGAAATGCTCGAAGAAGCCAAAGCCGAAATCAGCGCGGAAGACTTTATGCGCGCAGAATACGTGATTGAAGAAATCCAACGCGTGCTCGATGTTTGCGATGCTTTGGAAAAAGGCGATTACGAAACGGTAGGCCAGAAGATGTACGAAACACATCATGGCATGAGTAAGCTGTATGAAGTAAGCTGCGAAGAACTCGACTTCCTGAATGACCTTGCTTTTGATTGCGGCGTAACCGGTTCGCGTGTTATGGGCGGCGGCTTCGGCGGTTGCACCATTAACCTCGTTAAAGAAGAACTGTACAGCACCTTTATCGAAAGAGCCAAAGAGGAATTCAAGAAGAAATTCAACAGAAGCCCGAAGGTTTACGATGTCGTAATCAGCGACGGTGCACGCAGATTAGAATAAACAAATCAAAAAACGATAAAGCGATAGGGTGATAAAGTGGTTTTCCACAGTATCACCCTATTTTTGTCGCTTGCATCTATCCTGCTACCTTATCACTATACGCCCTTTTTTATGCAGTGCAACAGTTTCCAAAGAGCGTACCCCACATTTTAACAATAAAACGTTGATGTAAATAACAAGCGGAAAGTTATTGTACATCCGCCGGGAGCACAAGCCCGAAAGGCCGTAGGAAAAATTATTACTTCCTTACGGATAACAGGCCTTAATTCCTTTTAAAACCCCGGCAAAGTGAAATCAGTACCTCTCAAAGAGATAAAAATCAATAAAGAAGTTCTGAAAATAAAACTCCCCGCCCAATCGGTTGTTACCCTTGAGTTACAGTAAATCAACCGCAAAGACTTATTGTAATTAAAACAAGAAGCGGGTGACGGGTGCAAGAAAAAAGAGCGACTTTCTATGTTGCGGATTAGACATAAAGAGTTATCTTTGTCCTGTTAAAATTAACAAGCAAGAAATCAACCCGCTTAAAGAGTATTCAAATTATAATTATTTTAATAATATGAACGACAAGAAACTTATGAACCTTGCAGCGGACAACATCCGTATCCTTGCTGCTTCTATGGTCGAAAAAGCCAACTCCGGACATCCCGGTGGCGCTATGGGTGGTGCCGACTTTGTGAATGTACTCTTCTCCGAGTTCTTAGTATACGATCCTGAGAACCCCGCCTGGGAAGGTCGCGACCGCTTCTTCCTTGACCCGGGACACATGTCACCGATGCTTTATTCCACATTGGCGCTGGCAGGCAAGTTCACGCTGGATGAGCTGAAAGAGTTCCGTCAATGGGGCAGTCCCACTCCGGGACATCCCGAACGCGACATCATGCGCGGCATTGAAAACACTTCCGGCCCGTTGGGACAAGGACACACCTTTGCCGTCGGAGCAGCCATCGCCGCCAAGTTCATGAAGGCTCGTTTTGAAGAAGTAATGAACCAGACTATTTACGCATATATCTCCGACGGTGGTATTCAGGAAGAAATTTCACAGGGCGCAGGCCGTATTGCCGGTGCGCTGGGTCTGGACAACCTCATCATGTTTTATGACGCCAACGACATCCAGCTTTCCACCGAAACGAAAGATGTAACCATCGAAGATACCGCCAAGAAATACGAGGCATGGGGCTGGAAAGTCATCAAAATCGACGGTAACGACGCAGATGCCATCCGCGGTGCACTCAACGAGGCTAAAGCCGAGGCAGAGCGTCCTACACTGATTATCGGCCATACCGTTATGGGTAAAGGCGCGCGCAAGGCGGACGGCAGCAGCTATGAAGCCAACTGCGCTACCCACGGCGCTCCTTTGGGCGGTGACGCTTACGTAAACACAATCAAGAATCTGGGTGGTAACCCGGAAAATCCGTTCACAGTCTTCCCGGAAGTGGCCGAACTTTACGCTAAACGCGCTGCCGAATTGAAGAGCATCATGGCAGAGAAATATGCAGTCAAAGCCGCATGGGCAAAAGCCAATCCTGAAAAGGCGGCCAAACTGGAACTGTTCTTCTCCGGCAAGGCTCCCGAAGTGAACTGGGCTGCTATCGAACAGAAAGCCAACGTGGCTACACGTGCCGCATCGGCCACCGTGCTCGGCGCTCTTGCCACTCAGGTAGAGAACATGGTTGTCGCTTCCGCCGACTTATCCAACTCCGACAAGACCGACGGTTTCTTGAAAAAGACTCACGCCTTCAAGAAAGGCGATTTCAGCGGCGCATTCTTCCAGGCAGGCGTATCGGAACTGACAATGGCATGCTGCTGTATCGGTATGGCGCTGCACGGCGGTATCATCCCCGCTTGCGGAACGTTCTTCGTATTCTCCGACTATATGAAGCCTGCCGTACGTATGGCTGCCCTGATGGAAATTCCCGTAAAATTCATCTGGACACACGACGCATTCCGCGTAGGAGAAGACGGTCCTACTCACGAACCGGTAGAACAGGAAGCCCAAATCCGCCTGATGGAAAAACTGAAGAACCACAAGGGACATAACTCTATGTTGGTACTTCGTCCCGCCGATGCGGAAGAAACAACCGTAGCATGGAAACTCGCAATGGATAATATGTCTACTCCGACAGCTTTGATATTCTCCCGCCAAAACATCGTCAACCTGCCCGCAGGCAACGATTACAGTCAGGCGGCCAAAGGCGCTTACATCGTAGCAGGCTCGGACGAGAATCCGGACATCACCCTCGTCGCTTCAGGTTCCGAAGTGGCTACGCTGGTGGCAGGTGCGGAACTGCTGCGTAAAGACGGTATCAAACTGCGTATCGTATCCGCTCCGTCCGAAGGACTGTTCCGCAGTCAGGCTCCGGGCTATCAGGAAAGCATTATTCCGGCAGACGCAAAAGTATTCGGTCTGACCGCCGGCCTGCCCGTTACGCTGGAAGGCTTGGTAGGTGCACACGGTAAGGTTTGGGGACTGGAATCGTTCGGTTTCTCCGCTCCTTACAAAGTATTGGACGAAAAACTGGGCTTTACGGCAGAGAACGTATACAAGCAGGTAAAAGCAATGATTTAATAAACAGGCGATAAAACGGTAAGGTGATAAAACGATGGAACTGTCACCTGCCGTTTTATCACTTATCACTCTATCACTTTATTTTTATATGAAAACTATTGGACTTTGTTCCGACCACGCCGGATTCGAACTGAAAGAGTACGTTCGCGGTTGGCTGGAAGTAAAAGGCTGGCCTTACAAAGATTACGGAACCTACTCCGCCGAGAGTTGCGATTATCCCGACTTCGCCCACCAATTGGCACAAGCTGTCGAGGCAGGCGAATGTTATCCGGGAATTGCCATCTGCGGTAGCGGAAACGGCATCAACATGACACTCAACAAACATCAAGGCGTTCGTGCCGCCCTTTGCTGGACTGCGGAAATCGCTCATCTGGCACGCCAGCATAATGATGCCAATGTCCTTGTCATGCCGGGTCGTTTCATCGGCACGGAAGAGGCGGATATGATTATGACCGAATTCTTCAACACCGCGTTTGAGGGCGGACGTCACCAACGGAGAATAGACAAGATACCGGTACAAGGATAATCTCCGGAATAAGGGAAGCCCTTAACCTGTTATTTTCATCTCGCGAGACGGAATTATTCATCCCGTGAAATGAAAAAAATCATCCTGTGAGACGATTTATTTCCTCTCACAGGATGATTTTTTTCATCTTAGGGGACGGATTTCCTATCATTCTTAAATCATAATAAAGTCTTCTGAATCCCTAAGATTTACCGATAGAAAGATTTTTATATCAATAATGTATATCCAAAGATTGTTTTCTGTAAAAGGAAAAGTAATGTAACATATAAAACACGATATGGAACATCAGGAATACCTGTTGTTACGTACAATCATGGAATAGAATCAAATAATTCACTGTTTATGCCGAGGATGGCTTACCTTTGCCATTAGAAAAACGAATCGTGATTAACCATTTTACTTGTAAACCATGAAAAATTTTTTTTTATCATTCTGTCTCTCATTCATCAGCCTTATGGCTTTCTCGGCAGACCGATTTATAGTATTTAAACCGACCGGCGACTGTTTCCCGTTAGCAACCGATGGAAAGCCTTGTCCCATTATCATCGATGCTGATGAAGACCCGGGAGTAAAAATGGCCGTAGACAACCTGCAACAGGATATCTTCAGCGTATGCGGAACTAAACCCGAGATTAGTACACACGTAAATAGCCGATATGCCGTTTTAGTCGGAACATACCGGTCTCCGCTGATACAACGCCTTTTGTCTTCCGGCAAATTAAATAAAAAAGAATTGGAAGGCAAGAGAGAAAAGTATCTCCTGCAGACCGTATCTTCTCCTTGCGACGGAGTGGAAAAAGCACTTGTCATTGCCGGCAGCGACAAACGCGGAGCTATCTACGGCATTTACGAACTATCCGGACAAATAGGCGTATCCCCCTGGTATTGGTGGGCGGACGTACCTGTACACAAACACAAACATATCTATATAAAACCGGGTATATATACAGACGGTGAACCTAAAGTAGAGTACCGTGGTATTTTCATTAACGACGAGTGGCCGTGCATGGGAAACTGGGCAAAAGAAAAATTCGGCGACTTCAACAGCACGTTTTATAAGCATGTTTTCGAATTGGTATTACGTTTGAAGGGTAATTTTATGTGGCCTGCAATGTGGGGAAGCGCTTTTTATGACGATGACCCGCAGAACGGCGTATTGGCCCACACCATGGGGGTCGTGATGGGAACTTCTCATCACGAGCCTATGGCCTTGGCGCAACAAGATTGGAAACGGCGCGGCAAAGGAGCATGGGACTATACACAAAACAAGAAAGGTCTCAATGATTTCTGGACTTACGGCATAGAACGCGCCAAAAACTGGGAATCCGTAATCACCATAGGAATGCGCGGCGACGGCGATGAACCGATGAGCGAAGGCGCCAATATCTCATTATTGGAGAATATAGTGAAAGACCAACGCGAAATCATTGAGAAAGTGACAGGCAAAAAGGCCGATAAAACGCCACAGGTATGGGCGCTTTATAAAGAAGTGCAAGACTATTATGACAAAGGAATGCGTGTTCCGGACGACGTTACCCTGCTGTTGTGCGATGACAACTGGGGCAATGTACGAAAACTGCCATGCCCGGATGAGAAGCCGCGTACCGGCGGATACGGCATGTACTACCATTTCGACTATGTGGGCGCCCCCCGAAATTCCAAATGGATTAACATCAACCCCATTCCCCGTATCTGGGAACAAATGCATCTGACTTATGAATATGGCGTACGCAAGCTATGGATAGTCAACGTAGGTGATTTGAAACCTATGGAATACCCCATCACCTTCTTCCTGGACATGGCATGGAACCCCGACAAATTCAATGCCCAAAACCTGCAACAGCATGCAGAAGAATTCTGCGCCCGGCAATTCGGCCGCACATATGCCAAAGAAGCGGCACGCATTCTTTCTCTTTATGCCAAATACAACCGCCGGGTCACTCCCGAAATGCTGAATGTCAAAACGTACAGCTTCAATTACGGCGAATGGGAACGTGTCGTCAATGAATACAATACGTTGGCGCTGGATGCGCACAACCTCGGTTTCTTGTTGCCATCAGAATACAGAGATGCTTACGACCAGCTTATTTCGTTCCCGGTTCAAGCATGTTCAAACCTATATAATATGTATTATGCCCAAGCCAAGAACCAAGCGTTGGCAGCCAAAAAAGATCCGGAAGCAAATTACTGGGCGGATAAAGTGGAATCCTGCTTTCAACGCGACTCCATCTTGACCGATTATTATCATAAGACAATATCCGACGGAAAGTGGAATCACCTTATGAGCCAGATTCATATCGGCTATACTTCCTGGAACAATCCGGAAAAACGAACCATGCCCAAAATAACCCGTGTACCCGAACGTTCCGTTCCTTATACGTTTAAAGAAACGAAAGGATATGTATCTATCGAAGCCGAGCACTTCACACGCGCCGTCAGTGAAGGTAAAACCACATGGAGCATCATTCCTGGATTCGGAAAGACACTATCGGGCATCACCACCCTTCCCGTCACCCTGACACCGGAGAAGATGTATCTGGAGTATGACATAGAAATGGAAAAGACCGGAAACGTACGGGTAGAACTCTTACTTGCCCCTACCCTGAACTTCAACGAGAACAAAGGATTGAGTTATGCAGTCAGTTTTGACGGCGGGAAAGAGCAAATCATCAATTTCAACGGTCATTATACCGGAGAGTTGGGCAAATGGCAGTCCAATCCGATTATCGAATCCCGCTCAATCCATCAATTAACTAAAAAAGGCATACACACGTTGCGTATCCGTCCGTTGAATCCGGGTATCGTTATCGAAAAGATTCTGATTCACGCAGGCGGACTGAAACCGAGCTATCTGGGTGCACCGGAAACGCGAAAGCCCCTTTGAATACCTATATAAACCAAAAAGGACATTACAAAACATCTGATACTATGAAATACACAAAAAAAGGAATATTCAAACCGGGAATACTTTTTCGCACAGCCTTATTTTGCATCTGTATACTGACCGGGTGCAAGGATGACGAACTTCCTGACAAGGCACCGGACATAACCGGCAGGCAAGAAACTTTAAATGACATAAACAACAATATAAAAGCGTTACAACAACTCATAAAAGCCGAAGAAAACAACGTAGGAATAAAAACATGCACACCATCCGGAAACCGGACCGGCTATCAGATTGAACTGACAAACGGCACGCTTATTACCGTATGTACGCAAATCGCCGCACTGGACGGTGAAACCAATCAGACGGTCTATGCTCCCCTGATAGGAGCCCAAGAAAGAAACGGCGTCTATTACTGGACTATAGGTGGCGAATGGCTTTTTACCAACGGCGTCACCGGCAGCAAAACAAAAGTAACAGGTTCCGACAGCGTCTTGCCCGAAGTCGGTATCGCAGAAGAAGGTTATTGGAGTATCGATTATGGAAACCGGACATATACATTGGATGAAAAAGCGCAAAGCGGACGTATAGAGAGCGTCTTCCGCAATGTCGACCTTTCAAACAGCGGATACGTTACCTTTACATTTACCGGGAACACATCTTCCATAGTCCTGCCTATCAAGGAAAACGATGGGAACAATCCTGTTACGGGAGCGTTACGCCGCCCAATCTCGCCCAACCGTCCTATGTGGCTCATTCATATCGATTCCTGGACTTATCCCGATCCGGAAAAAATCATTGATATGATACCGGAAGATATACGTCCGTTCGTAGTCTTCAACATTTCATTATCTACTTCGCCTCATGATGCCGCCAATTTTGAACGTGTAGAATACGGCTACGAAACAGCCAAATCCTGGTTGAGAGTTTGTGCGGAAAAAAACGTATGGGCAATGGTGCAACCGGCAAGCGGGGCGAAATGCCATTTCCCGGACTTCACAGACTATGCGGAATTGGAAACCAGTATGTATGATGAGTTTTACAGAGACTATCCCAATTTTCTTGGTTTCAATTATAGCGAACAATTTTGGGGATTCGACAACAGCCTGTTTAATGTACGTTATGAAGACCGGCTCACTCATTGGAGTAATCTGATGAAGTTAAGCCACAAATACGGCGGATATCTGGTAGTCAGCTTCTGTAATGCTTATTGGGGAGCTTCCCACAATCCGATAGCCATGTTCAAGCGGAGCGGCAGTTTCAGAGAAGCTTGCAGCCTGTATCCGGAGCACTTCATTTTATGCGAGAAATATACCTCTCAAAACGGTTTCTTCGATGTGGAAAGTACTTGTCTCGGCGCTTACTTATCCGGATATGCCGGGCAGTATGGCATACGTTTTGACGAATGTGGCTGGAACGGACTATATGGCGATACCGATTTTCCTGTGGCTGCCGGAGCCATCCCTGCTTTGGAACATATAACGCTGACCGGACAAACCGTAATCGACGGTCCAGAGCTGATATGGCGTCAATGTTATAAAGAGGGGAGTATTACAGACAACGGCGGTTACAAACAGAGAAATTGGGAGATGTTCCCTCAATTCGAGAATATCAATCTCGATATCTTCCGTAAAATACTGGACGGAACCGTATATATACCCGGCCGGGAAGAAGTAATAGAACGAACCAAAGCTGTCATTGTGCACGATGTAAATTCCGGTAGCAACATGCAGAAGTACAGTGCACCTGTCGGTTTGTACGAAGGGCTTTATCGAATGGATGACGACGGAAACAATCAAAGCGAACAAGATTATAACAAGAATTACTTCAAGAAAACCGGGCGTTACCCTACCATCCCCATTGTGTATGGCTTGAGAGATGCCATAGCCAATACATTCTCCGTACAAGTGAACATGTCCGAATATGCAAGCCGTTGGGGAGACAAGGATAAAAAGGTACAGGAGTTCAAGACCCTGTTTCCCGAAGAATATACGGGTAATCTCTATGCCGGCCGTAGCGATAACCGTTGGGTGACTTATAATCCTACCGGACAAACAGCCTCGGCCACCCTTCCTCTGAAGTACAATACATGTGACAAAATAGAGCTTACCTATGCAAAATATACAGCGGGAATAGTCAAGGAACATACCGACAAATTGACTTTCTACCTCACCAATTACAGCAATACCAACACTTCATTGAAAAGTGAGGTTATCAGGATTTTCGGCAGCACACAGAAACCGACCTACACTTACAATGATAGAGGCAGCCGTACCGTTGCTCCGCAAATCAGTGAAACATGGAATAACAACATACTGACTTTAACGGTAAAACATAACGGTCCGCTGGACATTACGGTAAATTGTGCCGGTGATGCGATGCAGCGTGAAACCGGTTATCGTACGGCAACGATTTCCACACCTGCATCTCCGCAATCTTATTCGGGGCCCCGCCAGCATGAAGCCGAGAACTTCGATTACAAAAATATCAAAGCACATGTAAAGAATGCAGCCGGCGGAAGTATACGGAACTATACGGCATTGGGTTACATAAACTTCGGTTCAAGCTCCGCTGCGGCCGTCAGAGATATGGTAAGTGTTTTAAACGAAGGTCCGTACACATTGAAGATTAGATATAGAGCGCCGTCAGCCACCGTTTCTACCGTAGAATTACACATCAACGGTAAAACGAGCGGTTTTCCCGAATTTACCCAAACCGGTAATGATGATTGGCGAGTGAGCATGCAGCAAGTGTATTTGAACAAAGGAACGAACACCATCGAACTACGCGCCAATGGCAATGCGGCAAGCGAACTTTATTTGGACAATATCATCATAGAGGGTGTATAACCATTTCAGTCAATTATTACACACTTTCAATCAAAAACTAACCTTTGTCATTTGGAGAGTTTTCCTACTTTTGTCAACGTAATCTAATTACCATTTAAGAACATAAAAGAAAAACGCATGAAGAAAGTAATCGGAATCATCTCCCTGCTTCTATCGGTAACTTTGGCAACTGCCAATCCGATAGATTTTGACAAAGCCTTCAAAGAAAGCGCCAACATCGAAAAACAAATCAAGAGAACGTCTTTCCCCGACCGCACCTATCTCATCACAGATTTTGGCGCAAAGCCCGATACGCCGGATGAACCTTGTCATGAGGCTATCAACCAGGCCATCGTAACATGCAGCCTGAACGGTGGCGGAACAGTTGTAGTACCCAAAGGGACTTTCCATACCGGCCCTGTCACCTTAAAGAGCAATGTGAATTTTCATGTGGAAGAAGGTGCCGTATTGAAATTCTCTACCGACCAAAGCCTTTACTTTCCCGCCGTCATTACCCGCTGGGAAGGTTTGGACTGCTATAATGCCCGTCCGCTGATATATGCGTACGGCGAAACCAACATCGCCATCACCGGTAAAGGTACAATTGACGGACAAGGTTCCAATGAAACCTGGTGGTCTATGTGCGGCGCTCCACGCTACGGCTGGAAGGAAGGGATGGTTGCCCAACGCAACGGCGGACGCGAACGTCTGTTGATGTATGGCGAAACCTCTACTCCCATATACAAACGCATCATGAAGCCCGAAGACGGTATGCGCCCGCAACTCATCAACCTCTATTCCTGCAATACGGTATTAATAGAAGATGTAACCCTGCTGAACTCTCCGTTCTGGGTTATCCACCCGTTGTTTTGCGAAAGCCTCATCGTACGTGGTGTACACGTTTTCAACCGTGGTCCCAACGGAGACGGCTGCGACCCGGAATCTTGCAAAAACGTGCTGATAGAGAACTGTACTTTCGATACGGGTGACGACTGTATAGCCATTAAATCCGGACGTAACCAAGACGGCCGCAAATGGAACATCCCCAGCGAGAATATCATAGTACGCGGCTGTTTCATGAAAAACGGTCATGGCGGTGTAGTCATCGGCAGCGAAATATCCGGTGGTTACCGTAACCTGTTCGTAGAGAACTGCCGCATGGACAGCCCGGATTTGGATCGCGTAATCCGCATCAAGACCAGTACTTGCCGAGGCGGACTGATAGAAAATGTATTTGTGCGTAACGTCACTGTCGGCCAGTGTCGCGAAGCCGTACTCCGCATCAATCTGCAATACGAAAACCGTGAAAAGTGTAACCGTGGCTATGCTCCTACCGTACGCAACGTACACCTCAAAAATGTAACCTGCGAAAAGAGTAAGCTCGGTGTCCTCATCATCGGACTCGACGATGATAAACACGTTTATAACGTAAGTGTGGAAGACTCCCGCTTTAACAATGTGGAAAAAGGCGGTAATCAAATAAAAGGAGCAAAAGACATTACGTTCAAGAATTTGTATATAAACGGAGAACTTGTAAAGTAAGACAACCACATTTTCATATAGTTCAGCCCGGAACCTTTACATTGTGACAAAAAGCAATAAAGATTCCGGGCTATTTATTCCCCTTGTTTTCTTATTTTTAGCAAATAAGTTGCATATTGTCTTTAAATAAAAACTATCTTTGTACTTCAATAATCCGGAACTCAGAATGATATGGAGCAATTAAATACCATAAAAGAGCTTATCAATCAGGGAAATGTAGAGCAGGCTATCCTCCAGCTTGACGAAATACTTCAAACCGATTTTCCCGAAAAAGACGAAGCCTATTACCTCCGGGGGAATGCTTACCGCAAGCAGAGCAACTGGCAGCAGGCGCTGAATAACTACCAATATGCCATTGACCTCAATCCGGACAGTCCCGCCCGGCAAGCCCGCAACATGGTGATGGATATTCTGAACTTCTTTCATAAGGATATGTACAATCAATAAATAAAAGAACGTAAATTATGGCAAAAATCAAAGGAGCAATCGTAGTAGACACCGAACGTTGCAAAGGCTGCAACCTGTGTGCCGTGGCTTGTCCGCTCAATGTAATAGCCCTCACCAAAGAGGTGAATGTAAAAGGGTATAACTATGCCCACCAGATATTGGAAGATACCTGTAACGGATGCAGTTCTTGCGCAACCGTATGTCCGGACGGATGTATCTCGGTTTATAAAGTAAAAGTAGAATAAATAAGAAGAATATGGCAGAAGAAGTTGTATTAATGAAAGGAAACGAAGCCATCGCCCACGCAGCCATTCGCTGTGGTGCCGACGGATACTTCGGCTATCCTATTACTCCCCAATCGGAAGTATTGGAAACACTTGCCGAACTGAAACCCTGGGAAACCACCGGCATGGTAGTACTCCAGGCAGAAAGTGAAGTGGCAGCTATTAATATGGTATACGGTGGCGCCGGAAGCGGAAAAATGGTAATGACCTCTTCATCCAGCCCCGGTGTCAGCCTCAAGCAGGAAGGAATTTCCTACATTGCAGGAGCCGAATTGCCGTGTCTGATTGTAAACGTGATGCGCGGCGGTCCCGGCCTCGGAACCATTCAGCCGAGTCAGGCCGACTATTTCCAGACCGTAAAAGGCGGCGGTCACGGTGACTATCGTCTCATCGCCCTTGCCCCTGCTTCCGTGCAGGAAATGGCGGACTTCGTAAGTTTGGGTTTTGAACTTGCCTTCAAGTACCGTAACCCGGCTATCATCCTTGCCGACGGTGTAATCGGTCAGATGATGGAAAAAGTAGTGCTCCCCGTACAGAAGCCTCGCCGTACGGATGCCGAAGTTATCGAGCAATGCCCGTGGGCCACTACCGGCAGAACCAACGGCCGCAAGCCCAATGTCATTACCTCTCTGGAACTGAAACCGGAAGAAATGGAGAAAAACAATATCCGTTTCCAAGCCAAATACAAAGAAATCGAAGAAAACGAAGTACGTTTCGAAGAGATTCACTGCGACGATGCCGAATACCTGATTGTAGCGTTCGGCTCTATGGCACGTATCGGCCAGAAGGCCATGGAACTGGCTCGTGAAGAGGGGATCAAGGTCGGAATGCTTCGTCCTATCACCCTGTGGCCGTTCCCGACCAAAGCCATTGCCGCCTATGCCGACAAAGTAAAAGGCATGCTGGTCACCGAGTTGAATGCAGGACAGATGATTGAGGATGTCCGCCTGGCCGTAAACGGAAAAGTGAAAGTGGAACATTTCGGACGCCTCGGCGGTATCGTCCCCGATCCGGATGAGATTGTTACGGCACTTGCCAAATTAAAAAATGAGAATTGAGAAGTAAGAAATCTCAGTAACTCTATTTGTATTTTTTAATTTTTAATTCTCAATTTAAGAAATGAATCCTGATAAAATAAGAAACGTACTGAATATTCTCTTCATGGTACTTGCCCTGGCAGCCATCATCGTATATTTTGTGGCAAAAGACGACTTCAAGCTGTTTATATACGTTTGCGGCGCTGCCATATTCGTCAAGCTCATGGAGTTTTTCATACGGTTCACCAACAGATAA